>Ga0247768_1000012_pt1 | contig 214903 bp, 208 predicted proteins | sample UWRJL016104C6_FD_179944 | JGI IMG/M metagenome (GOLD analysis project Ga0247768, IMG submission 179944) | Plant litter microbial communities from Arlington Agricultural Research Station in Wisconsin, United States - UWRJ-L016-104C-6 | ecosystem: Environmental > Terrestrial > Plant litter >... | reverse complement strand
AGATCGAAGGGCAGACGACGACCTCCCCGCCCGTCACCGTGACGACGCCGTCGCACGTGACCAAGGCCGGCGGCATCGACTGCGACGGCACGACGATCGTCGGCGCCCTCGAGGCGGCGACGGCCGGCAACTGGGCCGGCAGCACCTACACCGTCGACACGATCGAGGGCGAGAGCCACCCGTTCGGCCCCGGCGGCTCGTGGGCCTTCTACCTGAACGGCAACTTCGTCAACGACGCCGCGTGCACCGCGCCGGTGAGCGACGGCGACAAGCTCGTGTTCTTCTGGAGCGGCGCCTACGCCGACGCGGGCTACGACGAGCCGGTCCTGCTCGACGCGCCGGCGACCGCGGTGCCCGGCCAGGCCTTCGCGGTCAAGGTCCGCGAGACCTCGACCTACTTCGGCCCGACCGGCTTCGACCCGGGCGTGACGACGATCACGCCCTCGGCGGGCGCGAGCGTCGCGGGCGGCATCGCCACCGCGACGACGGCCGCCGACGGCACCGCGCAGGTCACGGTCGCGGGCGGTCCGTACACGCTGCTCGCGACGAAGGGCAACAAGGCGCCGGCCCGCATCGCGGGCTGCGCCACCAACGGCGCCGACGGCTTCTGCGGCACGACGCTCGGCGCCGCGCCCACCGCGCCGGCGCCCGCCGCGGCCTGCGTGACCAACGGCTCCGACGGCCTCTGCGGCTCGCCCGACAAGGTCGCCGCGAACGCGGCGATCACCGCGATCTCGGAGGGCAGGAAGTACCAGAAGGGCAGCGGCCCGCGGCAGCTCGCGGGCACGGTCGCCGCCGATCCGTCGGGCCTCGCCGACGTCCGCCTGCGCCTCACGCGCAACGACAAGGGCGCCTGCGCGACTTACGACGGCAAGACCGAGAAGTTCAAGACCATCAAGAAGTGCGGCGCCGTCCACGGCACGTGGTTCTCGGTCGGCGCGAAGCAGGACTTCACCTACCTGCTGCCCGCGAAGCTCGGCCGCGGCCGCTACGTCCTCGACGTCGAGGTCACCGACAAGGCGGGCAACACCACCAAGTCGCTCGCCCGCGGCACGTCGCGCGTGGTGTTCACCGTTGCCTAGGCGGTCCCGCGCCCACGGCCGCGTGGCCGCGATCGCCGTCGCCCTGCTGGCGTCGGCGCTCGCGGGCTGCGGCCTGGGCGCGGGACCGCAGGCCAGCGACACCGAGCTGCTCGTCTCCAAGGACTTCGGCGCGCAGCCGATCGTCCAGACCGACCAGCCGAAGACGGGCGGCTCGGACACCGTGATGCGGCTCCTGCAGCGCAACGCGCCGAAGGTCACGACGCGCTTCGGCGGCGGCTTCGTCCAGTCGATCGACGGCGTCAGCGGCGGCACGAGCGGCGGCCGCCCCGTCGACTGGTTCTTCTACGTCAACGGGATCCAGGCCGACAAGGGCGCGACCTCGATCAAGGTCCACCAGGGCGACCGCGTCTGGTGGGACCACCACGACTGGGGCGTCACCGACGACGTCCCGGCCGTCGTCGGCTCGTTCCCGGAGCCGTTCGTGCACGGCATCGACGGCCGCCGGCTGCCGACGCGCGTGGAGTGCGTCGAGCCGCAGAGCGACGCCTGCCAGGCGGTCGCCGACAAGCTCGCCGACCTCGGCCAGGTCGCCGCGCGCGGCGGCGTCGGCAACAGCTTCGTGGTCGACACGCTGCGCATCCTCGTCGGCCCGTGGAAGGCGCTGCGCGGCGAGTCCACGGCCAAGCTCCTCGAGAAGGGCCCGGGCACGAGCGGCGTCTTCGCCAAGCCCGCGGCCGACGGCCGGTCCATCACCCTGCTCGACCAGGACGGCCGGGCGACGCGGACGCTCGGGGCCGGCACCGGCCTCATCGCCGCCACCAAGGTCAAGGACGCCAAGGACCAGGTGAGCGACCCCGTGTGGATCGTCACCGGCACCGACGACGCCGGCGTCCTCGCCGCGACCGCCGCGCTCGACGAGGGCGCGCTCAACGGGCACTTCGCGGTCGCGATCTCCGGCGGCAGGCCCATCGGACTCCCGGACCGCGGCCAGTGAGGCGGCACGGCGCAGCCGCACGGGTGGGCGGCGCCCGCGCGCTCGCCGGCGGCGCCGAGGGGCGCGCGCGGTGAGGTACCGCCGCCGCGCGAGCCCGCTGCACGCGGCCCGCGCCGTGGCGGGTGGCGCGTGGTGCGCGGCGCTCGCCGCGGCGGCGCTGGCGGCGGAGCACCCGATCGTCCTGCTCGGCCTGGCGCTCATCGTCCTCGCGGGCGCGGGCGGCGCGGGCGTCGCGCGCGAGGTCGGGCGCGTCGCGCTGTGGATGGTCCCGTGGGCGCTGGCCATCGCGGTGATCAACATGGTGGTGGTGCGCCAGGGCTTCACGATCCTCGCGCGGCTGGGGGAGATCCCGCCGTTCGGGCAGGTCGACCTCACGCTCGAGGCGTTGGTGTACGGGTCGCTCTTCGGCCTGCGGCTGCTGACGGTCGCCGCGGCGTTCGCGGTCTTCACCGTCGCCGTCGACCCCGACGACCTGCTGCGCGTGCTGCGCCGCGCCTCGGTGCGCTCGGCGCTCGCCGCGACGCTCGCGACGCGCCTGGTCCCGGTGCTCGCGGCCGACGCGCAGCGGATCGAGGAGGCGCGCCGCTGCCGGGCCGACCAGGGCGGCGAGGGCGCCGCGGCGCGGCTCGCGGTCCTGCGCGCGGTCGCCGGCGGCGCGATGGACCGCGCGCTGGACGTCGCCGCGACGCTGGAGGTCCGCGGCTACGGGAGCGCGAAGCGCGGCGTGCGCTCCGGCCGGCCGTGGTCGCGCCACGACCAGGCGTTCCTGGCCTCGGCGGTCGCGATCGTCGCGCTGACGCTCGCCGCGCGGCTCGTCCCGCTCGCGTCCTTCGACCCGTACCCGGAGATCACGGGCGCCGGCGTCGGCGAGGCGCTCGCGCTGACCGCCGCGTTCGCGCTCTGCGCGCTGCTGCCCTTCGCCGGCCGCCGCGGGATCGCGCCATGAGCCCGGCGCCGATCCTCGAGCTCGAGCAGGTCACCTACACCTACGCGGGCGGGACCGCGCCGTCGCTGCGCGACGTCTCGCTGCGCGTCGAGGAGGGCGAGATGGTGGTGTTGGCCGGGCGCTCGGCGGGCGGCAAGTCCACCCTGCTGCGCGCGGCCTCCGGGCTGGTCCCGCACTTCCACGGCGGGACGTTCGGCGGCGTCGCCCGCGTCGGCGGGATGGACACGCGCGAGCACGGGCCCGCGGAGCTCTCGCGGATCGCGGGCTCGCTCTTCCAGGACCCGGAGTCGCAGGTCGTGCTGACGACCGTGCGGGCGGAGCTCGCGTTCCCGCTGGAGAACCGCGGCCACGGGCCCGCGGCGGTCGCGCGCGGGGTGGAGGAGGCGGCGCTCGCGCTCGGCATCGCGCACCTGCTCGACCGCGCGACCAACGAGCTGAGCGGCGGGGAGCTGCAGCGCGTCGCGCTCGGCGCGGCGCTGGCGGGGCGGCCCAGGCTCGTGCTGCTGGACGAGCCGACCTCGCAGCTCGACCCCGTCGCGGGCGACGAGCTGATCTGGCTGCTGCGGCGGCTCAACGAGGAGTGGGGGACGACGATCGTCCTCGCCGAGCACCGCCTCGAGCGCTGCCTGCCCGCCGCCGACCGCGTGATCGTGATGGCCGACGGCGCCATCGCCTGCGACGCGCCGCCGCGCGACTTCCTCGCCTGGGCCGGCGGCGCCGCGCCCGAGCTGCAGACGCCCGCGGCGCGCATGTTCCGCGCGGCCGGGATCGCGCCGCCGCCCGCGGGCGTCAAGGAGGCGCGGGCCGCGCTGCGCGCGCGGGGGATCGACCTGGAGGCCGGCGAGCCCGCCGCCACCCCGGGCGTCGAGGGACGACTGATGGCCGCTGAGCGGCCATCAGTCGTCCCTCGACGGCCGGAGGAGGTGGTCCCTCGACGCCCGGAGGTGGTCCCTCGACGGCCGGAGGAGGCCCCGCGGCGCGCCGGGCGGCGCGAGCGGCGCGACGCCGCGCTCGTCTTCGACGGCGTCTGGCACGAGCGCCGTGGCGGCGCGGTCGTGCTGCGCGGCGTCGACCTGGCGATCGCGCCCGGGGAGCGCGTCGCGCTGATGGGCCGCAACGGCGCGGGCAAGTCCACCATGTTGCGCCACGCGGCGGGCCTCATGAGCCCGACGCGCGGCAGGGTCCGCGCGAGCGGACGCGTCGCGCTGCTGCTCCAGGACCCCAACGACTACCTCCTGCACGAGCGTGTCGGCGACGAGGCCTCGCCCGGCGCGCTGCGCGCCGTCGGCCTCGACCACGTCCTCGACCGCCACCCGCGCGACCTCTCCGGCGGCCAGCGCCAGCGGCTCGCGCTCGCGATCGTCCTGGACTCCGAGGAGCCCGCGGCGGTCATCGGGCTCGACGAGCCCACGCGCGGGATGGACCGCGCCGCGAAGGCCGCGCTGACCGAGCGCCTCGCCGGGTTCGCCGCGGGCGGCGCGGCGATCGTCGTCGCCACGCACGACCCCGAGTTCGCCGCGGAGGTCGCCGACCGCGTCGTCCTGCTCGCCGACGGGCGGCCGATCGCCGACGGCCCGGCCGCCGCGGTCCTGGCCGGCGGCTGGTACTTCGCGACCGAGACCGCGCGCGTCACCGGCGGCCGCGCGCTGCTGCCGGACGACGGCGCGGCGCTGCTCCTCGACCACCGGCCCGCGGAGCTCGCCGCGCCATGACCTGGCAGCTCACCACCTTCACGCTGCTCGCCCTCGTCCTCGGCCTGGGCTTCGCCTGGTACGAGCGCACGCACCCGTCGAGCAAGGTCCTGGCCATGGTCGCGACGCTCGCCGCGCTCGCCGCGCTGGGCCGGATCGCCTTCGCGCCGCTGCCCAACGTCAAGCCGACGACCGACATCGTGTTCCTGACCGGCTACGTCCTCGGCGGCGCGCCGGGCTTCGCGGTCGGCGCGCTCGCCGCGTTGTCCTCCAACCTGGTCTTCGGCCAGGGGCCGTGGACGCCGTGGCAGATGGTCGCCTGGGGCCTCGTCGGGATGATCGGCGCGGGCTGGGCGGTGCTGCTGCGCGGCCGCCGCCTGCCGCGGATCCCGACCGCCGCGCTGCTCGTCCTCTGCGCGCTGATGTTCGGCGCGCTGACCAACCTGTCCACCCTGACCGCCGCGGGCGGGACGCCGTCGCTCGGCCAATGGGCGGCCGTCGAGGGCGCGGGCCTGCCCTTCGACCTCGCCCACGCGGTGGGCAACGTGGTGTTCTTCTTCGCCTTCGGCCCCGCGCTCGTGCGCGTGCTGCGGCGCTACCGCGCGCGCCTCGAGGTCCGCTGGACCGCCGCGCCGCCGACCACCCTGATCCCGGAGCCTCCCCGATGAAGTCCACCATCCTGCTCGCGCTGGCGCTCGTCGCGCTCGCCGCCGCGCCCACCGCCGCACGCGCCTCCGACGCCTCCGCCGCCCGCGCGGGCGCCGCGTACCTCTCCCAGGCCGTCCGGCCCGGCGGCGACGGGATGGCCGCCGACGCGCTCGTCGCCCTGCGCGCCGCGGGCCGCCTGCCCGCCGCCGAGGCGTCCCGCCGCGCCCGCGCGCTGCGCGCGGGGGCCGGGAGCTACGCCCGGACCGCGGGCGCGACCGGCAAGGTCATCCTCGCCCTCGCCGCCGCGCGCTCGGGCAGCGCGCGCTGCGCGGGCCGCATCGACCTCCTCGCCCGCCTGCAGTCCACCGGCCACGCGGGGCGCTACGGCGCCACGATCTTCGACCAGGCGCTCGGGATGCTCGCCGTCCACGCGCTGCGCGCGGGCCCGTCCGCGCGCGCGGTCGGCGTGCTCCTCGGCGCCCGCGGCGCGGGCGGCTGGAACTTCAACCTCACCCGTTCGGGCGGTCGCGCCGACGACGTCACCTCGACCGCGATGGCGATCCTCGCGGCGCGCGCCGCGGGCGTCCCGCGGACCAACGGCACGCTCCGCGCGGGCCTGCGCTGGCTCCGCGCGCAGCGCACCGCCGCGGGCGGCTTCGCGCTCGGCCGCCGCGACCGCAACGAGGCGAACTCGACCGCGCTCGCGATCGAGACCGCCCACGCGATGGGCAGCCGCGACACCCGCGCCGCGCGCGCGCTCGCCTCGCTCCAGCGCGCCGGCGGCGCGTTCCAGTTCACGCGCACCGACGCGGGCAGCCGCGTCCTGGCGAGCAACGACGCCGTCGTCGCGCTCAGCGGGCACGCGCTGCCGGTCGTCGCGCTGCGCCGCACGCCGGGGCGCTGCTGAGCGACCTGCCGCGGCGGCATGTGCGGAGTGGCGCATGAGCCGTCGCCGCGAACGCCTGCTCGTATAGGGTCCGCCGCTCTTATGCGGATCGGTGTCCCGAAGGAAACGGTCGAGGGCGAGCGGCGGGTCGCGCTCGTGCCCGAGGTAGTCAAGAAGCTCGTCGCGAAGGGTCACGAGGTCGTCGTGGAGGGCGGGGCCGGCCAGGCCGCGCTCGTCCCCGACGAGCTCTACACGGCCGCCGGCGCGACGATCGGCGACCCCTGGGGCGCCGAGGTGCTCGTCAAGGTCGCGCCGCCCGCCGACGGGGAGCTCGCGAAGCTCGCCTCCGGGCAGACGCTGATCGGGTTCCTGAACCCGCGCGGCAACCCGGACGGCCTGCAGGCCATCGCCGGGACGGGCGCGACGGCGTTCGCGATGGAGGCGATCCCGCGGATCTCGCGCGCCCAGTCGATGGACGCGCTGAGCTCGCAGTCGAACGTCGCGGGCTACAAGTCCGCGCTGCTCGGCGCCGACCACGCGACGCGGTTCTACCCCATGTTGATGACCGCCGCGGGCACGATCCCGCCGGCGAAGGTGCTCGTGCTGGGCATCGGCGTCGCGGGCCTCCAGGCCCTGGCGACCGCGCGCCGCCTCGGCGCGCAGACCACGGGCTACGACGTGCGGCCGGAGACGGCCGAGCAGGTCGAGTCGCTCGGCGCCAAGTGGCTGGACCTCGGCATCGAGGCCGCCGGCGAGGGCGGCTACGCCCGCGAGCTGACCGACGAGGAGCGCGCCCAGCAGCAGCAGGCGCTGACCGACGCGATCAAGGGCTTCGACGTGGTCATCACCACGGCGCTCGTCCCCGGCCGCCCGGCGCCGCGCCTGGTCACCGCCGAGGCCGTCGAGGGCATGAAGCCCGGCAGCGTCATCGTCGACCTCGCGGGGGAGACGGGCGGCAACTGCGAGCTGACCGAGCCCGGCCAGACGGTGGTCAAGCACAACATCACGATCGTCTCGCCGCTGAACCTCGCGGCGACCATGCCCGAGCACGCCAGCGCGCTCTACGCGCGCAACCTGCAGGCGCTCATCGAGCTCCTCGCCGACGACGAGTCCGGGGCCTACGCGCCCGACTTCGAGGACGAGATCGTCGCCGGCGCCTGCGTCGTCAAGAACGGAGAGGTCCTCTAGATGCTGGTCACGAACCTGGCGATCCTGGTGCTGGCGGGCTTCGTCGGCTACGCCGTCATCTCGAAGGTCCCCAACACGCTGCACACGCCGCTGATGTCGGGCACGAACGCGATCCACGGGATCGTCGTCCTCGGCGGCATCGTCCTGCTCGTCAACGGGCTGGCCGACGGCTTCCTCAACAAGCTGCTGCTGGTGATCGCGGTCGCCTTCGGGACGATCAACGTCGTCGGCGGCTTCCTGGTCACCGACCGGATGCTCGAGATGTTCAAGGCCAAGCCGAAGGACCTCGTCGAGGCCGAGCCGGAGGCCAAGGCGTGATCACCGCGTCGTTCATCACCGACCCGAACTTCCGGTCGGTCCTCTACATCGTCAGCTTCGCCCTGTTCATCTACGGGCTGAGCGGCCTCACCGGGCCGAAGACGGCGGTGCAGGGCAACCGCATCGCCGCGGTCGGCATGGGCTTCGCCGTCGTCGCGACGCTGCTCGTGCCGGACGTCAGCAACATCGTGCTGATCATCCTCGGCGTCGCGATCGGCACCGCCATCGGCGTGCCCGCGGCGCGCCAGGTCAAGATGACCCAGATGCCGCAGATGGTCGCGCTGTTCAACGGCGTGGGCGGCGGCGCGGTCGCGCTGATCGCGTGGGTCGAGTTCCGCGAGTCCGGCGGCTTCGCCGACGTGCCGACCTACGTGGCGATCTTCAGCTGCTTCGCGGCGATCGTCGGCTCCGTCTCCTTCTGGGGCTCGAACATCGCCTTCGGCAAGCTCCAGGAGCTCATCGACGGCGGCTCGAAGGTCATCGGCTCCGCGCAGATCCAGTCGTTCATCAACATGGCGCTGGGCGCGATCGCCGTGGCGTGCGGGATCGCGATCGTCGCGGGCTCGCACGGCGAGATCCTGATCCTCGTGCTGCTCGTCTCCGCCGCGCTGCTCGGCGTGTTCCTCGTGCTGCCGATCGGCGGCGCGGACATGCCCGTGGTCATCTCGCTGCTCAACGCCTTCACGGGGCTCTCCGCCGCGGCGACGGGCGTCGCGCTCGACAACACGTCCTTGATCGTCGCGGGCATGATCGTCGGCGCCTCGGGCACGCTGCTCACGCAGCAGATGGCCACGGCGATGAACCGCTCGATCACGAGCGTCATCGCGGGCGGGTTCGGCGGGACGGTCGAGGCGGCCGCGGGCGCCACGAGCGCGAGCGGCGGCACGGTGCGCTCCACCTCCGCCGCGGACGTCGCGATCCAGATGGCCTACGCGCGCCTGGTCGTCGTCGTCCCGGGCTACGGCATGGCCGTCTCCCAGGCCCAGCACGCCGTCCGCGAGATGGCGAAGCTGCTGGAGGCCAAGGGCGTCGAGGTCAAGTACGCGATCCACCCGGTCGCGGGCCGCATGCCGGGCCACATGAACGTCCTGCTCGCCGAGGCCGACGTGCCCTACGAGCAGCTCAAGGAGATGGACGACATCAACGGCGAGTTCCCGCGCGTCGACGTCTCCCTGGTCATCGGCGCCAACGACGTCACGAACCCCGACGCGCGCAACAAGGCCGACAGCCCGATCTACGGGATGCCGATCCTCAACGTCGACGAGTCGGCGTCGGTCATCGTCCTCAAGCGCTCGATGTCCTCCGGCTACGCCGGCATCGACAACCCGCTGTTCGTCAACCCGAAGACGAGCATGCTCTTCGGCGACGCCAAGCAGTCGGTGAGCGACATCACCGAGGAGCTCAAGGTCCTCTAGCGGGACGTTGGACCGGAGGTCCGGTGCCGTCGTGGCACCGGACCCCTTTCGGATCGGGCCCTTGGCGGGTAGCCTCGGTGCATGAGCGCAGTGCCGCTCGAGGTCAAGGCGATCGTCGCCATCGCGCTGGTCCTCTCCGTCGCCCGGGCCTTCCTCGGCGTGCCCGCCCGGCGCGCCCACGACCGGCTCGCCCGCACGCTCGTCGGCCTGTCGATCTGCCTCTACGTCCTCGCGGGCGAGGCGCTGCTCGAGAACCAGGACGGCATGGCCGGCGCGTTCGTGATCTGCGGCGTCGAGGCGCTGTGCCTCGCGGCCTGGGTGGCCCGCCGCCGCGACGACGACGACGGCTGGGACGACGGCGGCGGGGGCGGCGGCGACGGCCCCGACGACGAGCCGCCGACGCCGATCGACTGGGACGCGTTCGACCGCGCCCGCGACGGCTGGCGCCCGCGCGAGCCGATCACCTGATCGGGATCGCGCGGGTCGCGGCAGGAAGACGACGAGGGCGGCGCCACCACGCGCCGCCCCCGTCAAGGCGCGGCCCTCTCGGCAGGGGGCCGCGCAGCTCGGTGCGCCCCTCGCGGGGCGCGAAGACCTACGCCGGGTAGGGCAGCGGCGCGCCGGTGCGCGCCGCCTCGACCTGCTCGCGGCTGTCGCGCGAGGAGATCAGGACCGCCGCCAGCAGCGCGCCGGTGAGCGCGAAGCACGCGCCGACCAGGAACGCGGTCTGGAAGCCCTCGGTCAGCGCGTTCGCCGTCGGGCGCGCGCCGCCGCCGAAGCCGTCGGTCCGGCTCGTCGCGATCGCCGACAGGATCGCCAGGCCGAGCGCGCCGCCGACCTGCTGGGCGGTGTTGATCAGCCCCGAGGCGAGGCCCGCCTCCTGCGGCTTGGTGCCCGTCACCGCCCCGATCGTCACCGAGACGAACGAGAGCCCGAGGCCGATCGCGGCCAGCAGCGAGGGGAAGAGCACGTCGCCGAGGTAGCTGCCGCCGGGCGAGACCCGCGAGAACCACAGCAGGCCCGCGGCGACGAACAGCATCCCGGCGATCAGCGTCGGCTTGAAGCCGATCTTCGTGACCAGCTGCGAGGCGGCGCCCGCCGAGAAGATGATGGTCAACGCCAGCGGCAGGTACGCGAAGCCCGCCTTCAGCGCGCTGTAGTGCAGCACCTGCTGCAGGTAGAGCGAGATGAAGAAGAACATCGAGAACAGCGACATGCCGATCAGCAGCCCGACGATGTCCGAGCCGCGCAGGCTGCGCAGCCGGAAGATCGAGAACGGCACGAGCGGCGAGGGCGAGCGGCGCTCGACCACGGTGAAGACCGCGAGCAGCGCGAGCGAGACCGCGCCGAGGCCGAGGGTCTGCGTCGAGGTCCAGCCCGCGTTGTTGGCGTCGACCAGCGTGTAGACGCCGAGCGCCAGCCCGGCGGTCACGGTGACCGCGCCCGCGGCGTCGAAGTGCCGGACGCTGTCGGTGTCCCGGCTCTCGCCCAGCAGGCGCGGCGCGAGCAGCGCGGCGGCGAGGCCGATCGGCACGTTGACGAACAGCACCCACTCCCAGCCGGCCCACTCGGTCAGCATGCCGCCGAGCAGGACGCCGGCCGCGCCGCCGGAGCCCGCGACCGCGCCCCAGACGCCGAGCGCGGTGTTGCGCTCGGAGCCCTCGGCGAAGGTGGTGGTGACGATCGACAGCGCGGCGGGGGAGACGAGCGCGGCGCCGAGGCCCTGGACGGCGCGGGCGATGATGAGCCACATCTCGCTCTGCGCGAGGCCGCCCGCGAGCGACGCGGCGGAGAACAGGATCAGCCCGGCGATGAACAGGCGCCGCCGGCCGAGCAGGTCGGCCAGGCGGCCGCCGAGCAGCAGGAAGCCGCCGAAGATCAAGGTGTAGGAGTTGACGACCCAGGACAGGTCGTCGGGCGCGAAGTCGAGGTCCTTGCCGATGGAGGGCAGCGCGACGTTGACGATCGAGGCGTCGAGGACGACGACGAACTGGGCCGTGGCGAGGAGCGCCAGCGCCAGCCACTTGGCGTTGCTGCGGGGAGGGGAGGAAGGAGACACGATGTTGGACCTCCGGGTCGTGTCGAGGGGAAATGGAGAGGTGGTTCCGGTTCGATCGAGACCATACGGAGAACCGGTTCCGTTTGTCAAGCCGGATCGCTACAGTGCGACCTCGTGAGCTCCACCGAGCCCAGGCCTCAACGGGCGGACGCCGTCCGCAACCGCGAGCGGATCGTCGCCGCGGCGCGCGATCTCTTCGCCGAGGTGGGCCACGCGACGCAGATGGACGACGTGGCGCGCCGCGCGCAAGTTGGCGTGGGGACCGTCTACCGCCACTTCCCGACGAAGGCCGCGCTGCACGGCGAGCTGATGGCGGCGAAGTTCCGCCATCACGCCGAGGTCGCGCGGCGCTGGGCCCAGGAGCCCGACGGCTGGACCGCGTTCGAGGGCCTGCTGCGCGAGAGCTTCGAGGCGATGGCGAACGACGCCGCGCTGCGCCAGCGCCTGATGTGGCCCGAGGACGGCGAGGCGCTGGAGGCCGCCGAGGCCGAGCGGCTCGCGCTCTCCGCGGTCGTGGGCGAGATCATCGACCGCGCCCACGCCGAGGGCCGCCTGCGGCCGGACTTCGGCGTCGACGACATGCCCGCCTTCATGTGCGCGGCGGGCTCGGTCGTCGCCGCGGGCCAGGTCTCGGCCGTCGTCCTGACCGACCGCTACCTGGAGCTGATGGTCGACGCGCTGAAGCTGCCTTAGCGCTCGTGCTAGCGCTTACTCGCTAGCGCTCGTGCGCGGGACGGAACGCGTCGTCGTCCTCGTGCGCCCGGTAGAAGCGCACCATCGCGTCGACGTACTCGCCGAACGGCGGGCAGCGCAGGCCGTTGCGCCCGAGCACGGCGCTCGCCTGCGCGGTGTCGAAGCTCACGGGGTGGTTGAGGTAGACGATCGACTGGCGCGGGGTCCCGCCGAAGGCCTTGCGGACCGCGGCGAGCTTCAGCGAGCGGTCGACGACGCCGGGCGGCAGCGGGAGCTTCGGCTCGCGCCCGGTGTAGGCGACCGCGAGCAGGCGCGCGAGCTCGTGCGAGGAGACGGGGTCCGGGTCGACGAGGTGCAGCGTGTGCCCCGCGGCCTCCGGGTCGCGCGCGCCGGCCGCGATGGCCGAGACGACGAAGTCGACCGGCACGACGTTGAACGAGGCGTCGCCGCGGCCGATCTGCAGCAGCGCGCCGACCGGGCTCGCCATCGAGCGCAGCAGGTAGTACGGGCCGTCGAACTTCTGCGTCTCGCCGGTCTGCGAGTCGCCGACGACGATCGCGGGCCGGTAGATCGTCGTCGGGATCGTGTCCATGGTCGCGCGCACGAGCACCTCGGCGGCGAACTTGGTCGACTCGTAGAAGTTCTTGAAGGCCTGCCCCTCGGCGAGCTCCGCCTCGAGCACGAGGCCCGAGCGCTGCCCCGCGACGTAGGCGGTCGAGATGTAGTGGTGGCGCTCGAGCCGCGGCGCGGCGGCGCAGAAGTCGAGGACGTGCTGCGTGCCCTGGACGTTGACGCGCTCGGCCAGCTCGGCGCCGACGGCGAGGTCGTAGACCGCGGCGAGGTGGAAGACGCGCACGGTCTCGGCGGCCAGGCGCGCGTATGTGCGCTCGTCGAGGCCGAGGCGCGGGTCGGTGATGTCGCCGGGCTGGACGTCGACGCCGTCGGGCGCGAGCGCGCGGGCGCGCTCGGCCATCCGGGGCTCGACGAGCGCGACGATCCGCGCCTCCTCGTCGTCGGCCAGCAGGCGCGGGACGAGCCGGCCCGCGAGGAAGCCGGGGAAGCCGGTGAGCAGGTAGGTCCGGGGCATCGGCAGGAGAACCTAGACGTTCAGTCGACCAGGCGTCGCTCGACCGCCCAGCGGCTGAGCTCGTGGCGCGTGGAGAGCTGGAGCTTGCGCAGCACCGCGCTGACGTGCGCCTCGACGGTCTTGACCGAGATCCCCAGGCGCTGGGCGATCTCCTTGTAGAGGTAGCCGCGGGCGATGTGGCGCAGGACCTCGCGCTCGCGGGGCGTGAGCTGGTCGAGCTCGGCGTCGGGCGCTCCAGGGGACGGAGCGGCGACCCCGTCCCGGCCGCCCCCGCTCGCGAACGCGTCGAGCACGAAGCCCGCGAGGCGCGGCGAGAAGACCGCGTCGCCCTCGTGCACGCGGCGGATCGCGTCGACCAGCTCGTCCGGCGAGATCGTCTTCGTCACGTAGCCGCGGGCGCCCGCGCGGATGACCGCGATGACGTCCTCGGGATCGTCGGAGACCGAGAGCGCGAGGCACTTCGCCTCGGGCGCCTCGGTCGCCAGGCGGCGCAGGATCTCGACGCCGCCGCCGCCCGGCAGGTGCACGTCGAGCAGGACGACGTCGGGCGCGCGGGCGACGATCTCGCGGACCGCGCTCTCGACGTCGCCCGCCTCGCCGAGGATCGCGACGCGCGCGTCGAGCTCGGCGCGCACGCCGGCCCGGAAGATCGCGTGGTCGTCGACCAGCACGACGGTCGGCAGGCTCTCAGTCATCCAGCACCAGCTCCACTTCCGTGCCCTGTCCGGGCGTGCTGTGCACGGCGGCGCGGCCGCCGTGGCGGGCCATCCGGCCCACGATCGACTCTCGCACGCCGCGCCGGTCGGCGGGCACCTGGTCGGGGTCGAAGCCCCGGCCGCGGTCGCGGACGAAGACCTCGGTCCGGCCGCCCGCGACCTCGACGTAGAGCGCGATCGGCTCGTCGCTGCCGCTGTGGCGGACCGCGTTGGCGAGCGCCTCGCGGGCGGCGGCGACGAGCGCGCGGTGCGGCTCGTCGAGCTCGTGGTCGCCGACCGTGACGACCTCGACCGGGACGCCGTGCTCCTCCTCGACCTCCGCGGCGGCGGCGCGCAGCGCGTCGCCGAGGCAGTCGTCCGGGCGGGCCTCGGGCGCGCCGGAGAGCCAGCTGCGCAGCTCGCGCTCCTGGCGGCGGGCGAGCGTCGCGACCGCGCGCGGGTCGTCCGCGCGCTTCTGGACGAGCGCGAGCGTCTGCAGGACCGAGTCGTGGAGGTGCGCGGCGACCTCGGCGCGCTCCTGCGAGCGGATGCGCTCGTTGCGCTCCTCGCTCAGCCCGCGCGCGAGGCGCAGCCAGAACGGCGCGAGGATCAGCCCGAGGCCGAGCGCGACGACGACGACGGCGAGCACGAGGTCGCGCGCGCCGCTCAGCGCGCCGTTGGCCTGGAGGAAGAGCAGGCCCGCGCCGACGACGAGCGCGATGCCGAAGCCGCCCTGGTAGACGGCGCGCAGGCGCTCGGGGATCGCGGCGCCGAGCGGCGCGCGCCCGGCGGGACGGGCGTCGGGCTCCGGGAGGGTCGCGGCGGCGGCCGCGGTGTCGAGAACGGGCGCGGCCTCCGGGCGGTCGGCGCGGCGCGCGGTCGACTGGCGCCAGAGCATCGCGGCGCCCGCCGCGGCGAGGACGAACGGCCAGACGATCGCGTCGCTCCACCACAGGCCGAGCTCGCGGACCGCCAGCAGGCCGCCGAGCGTGAGGCAGCCGACGCCCGCGGCGATCTGCCAGGCGCCGGGCCGCGCGCGCAGGCGCGCGGCGATCGCGGGGCCGCCGTCGGCGGGGCGCAGCAGCAGCCAGCCCGCGATGTAGACCGGCAGGCCGATGCCGGAGGCGACGGTGGCGAGGACGACGGCCGCGCGCAGGAAGAGCGGGTCGACGCCGAGCCAGCGGCCCGCGCCCGCGCAGACGCCGCCGAGCACCTTGCGCTCGCCGTCCCGACGCAGCGGCGGCCGGCGCGGGGTCGCGCCGGCCGGGCCGGGATGCGGGGCGCGGCCGCCTCCTCGGAGGCGCCCGCGTCCGCGGGGCGTGGCGAGATCGCTCACCGCGCCATGATCGCGCGTGGGGTCACGCGCCATCGCGTTTCGCGAGCCCGCCGACGAGGAGCACGAGGCCCACGACGGTCAGGACGATCGGGGCCAGCGAGCCGAAGTCGAGGTTCAGCTGGCCCGCCTGGTCGAGGAGGAGCACGGTGCCGAGCGCCAGGATCGAGAGGCCGGTGATCAGGGTCGCGAGGTCCGGTCGGCTCACGCGCGCTCCCCGGCGCACCCGGCCGCGGCCAGCGCGCCGTCGATCCGGTCCGGCCCGTGGCGGTTCTCGCCCCAGTGGCCGCCCTCGTAGCGCGAGTGGCGGACCTCGATCGCGCCGATCCCGACGTGCGCGTCGAGGATCAGCCTGCGGCCCGCGTTGCGCGCGACCGTCCCGGTCTCGTCGTCGACGTCGGCGCCGCCCGACTCGTTGCCCAGCAGGTTCACGTAGCCGAGGCCGGCGCGGCTCTTGGACTGCAGGCAGACGTCCTCCGGCACGAGCACGAGCGCGTGGCCGGTCCCGACGTCGACCTTGAGGCGCAGGGGCGCGGCGCGCGGCCACTGGGTGTCGCGGAGGTCGACGACCAGCTCGCCGACGCCGAGCTCGTAGCTCGGCCGCACGTCGGCGAGCGACGCGGGCGCGTAGTCGCGGTGGCCGACGCCGTGGTCGACGTCGACGCCCGCGGCGGAGACGACGCCGGCCGGGATCGCCAGGACGAGCGCGGGGAGCGCGAGCCAGCGGGCGCGGCGGTCGCGGACGGAGAAGGCGACCATCAGGACGCCGAGGACGATCACGGCGATCGCGATCGCGACGCCGCCGCCCGCGGCGGTCGCCACCGCGGAGCCCGCGGCGGCGATGAGCGCGCCGAGGACGATCGCGGTGAGCAGCAGCGCGGCGCCCGCGATCCGGGCCGCCGGTGGCTGGTGCTCGCCGCGGTTGGCGAGCAGCCGTTGACCGGCGACGGCGAGGACCGTGACGATCAGGACGGTGGGGACGAGGCCGCCGAAGACCCAGCCGAAGCCGACGCCCCACTGGCCGTCGAGCAGCGCGGCGCCGGCCAGGACGATGACGACGGCGCCGATGATCGTGGAGAGCCGGCCCGGCTTGCCGTGGACCGGCTGCCCCGTGCCGTCGTCCTCGGGGACGAGCAGGAGCGCGGCGATGTAGGCGATGGCCGCGAAGCCGCCGACGAAGATCAGCGCGACCGCGGCGATCCGGATGATCAGCGGGTCGACGTTGAAGGAGCGGGAGAGGCCGCCGCAGACGCCGCCGAGGACCCGGTCGTCGCGGGAGCGCAGGAGGCGCCGCGGCGCGTCGGGGCGCGGCATCGCCGTGGTCGGGTCGGGCGCGGGCTGCTGCGACGTGGGGGCGTCGTGCGGATCGGGGGAGGGGGGAGGGGTCTCGGACATGGGACCACGATCGCGCCGCGCGGGCGATCACGCCATCCGGGATGACCCTAGAGCGGCTCGGGGATGTCCCCGACATGCGCGGCGAGCGCCGCGTCCGGCCGCCCGTCGACCAGGTGGCCGAGGACCTGCTCGTGGAACTGCACCTCGACGCGCGCGGCGAGCGCGAAGGAGACCTGCGCGACGGCGGCGATGAGCGCCGCGCCGTCGGCGAGGTCCTCGGTCTTGAGGTAGGTCCCGACCGTGCGCGTCTCGCCGCCCGCGGGGTCGTCGAAGAAGCCCGCGTCCGGCACCGCGCGGGCGACGTCGCGCAGCGCGTCGGCGTGGCCGTCGTCGGCCGGGTCGGCGACGAAGAGGACGAGGTAGGGGTCCGCCATGGCGCATCGACGCTAGCGCCACGGACGGCCTGACAGACTGCCCCACCGATGATCGCCCGCGCCGCCGCCGTCACCGCCCTGGCCGCCGAGGAGTTCGACGTCGTCGTGGTCGGCGGTGGGATCACGGGCGCGGGCGTCGCGCTGGACGCGGCGACGCGCGGCTACTCCGTGGCGCTCGTCGAGCGCCACGACTTCGCCTCCGGCACCTCGTCGCGGTCGAGCAAGCTCGTCCACGGCGGCCTGCGCTACCTCCAGAACTTCGACCTCGGCCTCGTCCGCGAGGCGCTGATCGAGCGGCAGATCATGGTGGGGCTGGCCCCGCACCTGGTCAAGCCGCTGCCGCTGATCGTCCCGGCCTTCGACGGCGCGCGGCCCGACCGCATGATGGGCATGGGGCTGAACCTCTACGACGTCATGTCGGTGGACAAGCTGCGCTCGCCGCTGCGCCGCCGGGGCCGCGGGAACGGGGGCGACGCGCACGACCCCGCGACCGCCACGACGTCCTGGTCGCCCGACCGCCACCGCATCATCGACGCGGGCGAGGTCGCCGAGGGCCTGCCCGCGCTCGCCGCCCGCGAGCCCACCTCGGGCTACCTCTTCTACGACTGCCAGACCGACGACAGCCGCCTCGTGCTCACCGTCCTCGGCGAGGCCGAGCGCTTCGGCGCGGTCTGCGCCAACGGCCTGCTCGTCACCGAGCTCGTCGAGGAGGGCGGGCGCGCCCGCGGCGTCCGCGTCACCGACGACGCGTCCGGCGAGCGCTTCGTCGTCCGCGCCCAGAACGTCGTCAACGCGACCGGCGTGTGGGCCGACCGCCTGCGCCCCGAGGAGCTCCACGACGAGGCGGAGGTCCCGGTCATCCGGCCCTCTCGCGGCACGCACGTCACGTTCCGCCGCGAGGACCTCCCGCTGAACGCCGGCGCGATCGTCCCGGCCGGCGGCGGGCGCTTCATCTTCGCGCTGCCGTGGCTCGGCGGCTCGCTCGTCGGGACGACCGACACCGACTACGACGCCACGGACCTCGACCACGTCCGGCCCGCCGACGACGACGTCGAGTACCTGCTCGAGGCCGTCAACGCGTTCTTCGCGACCGAGCTGACCGCGTCCGACATCACCGGCGCGTTCGCGGGCGTGCGGCCGCTGATCAGCTCCGCCGACGCGGGCAAGTCGGTGGACATCTCGCGCAAGGCCGAGCTCTACGAGACCTCCTCCGGCATGGTCACGATCACCGGCGGCAAGCTGACGACGTGGCGGCGGATGGCGAAGATGGCCGTCGACCGGCTCGTGGAGCGCGAGGCGCGCGACGCGCCCTGCCGCACGCACGAGATCCCGCTCGGCGCCGCGATCGACGCCGCGGAGCTGCCGCGCGTCGAGGGCGTGCGCGAGGCCGCCTACGCGCCGCTGGCCGCGCGCTACGGCCACGCCGCGCACGACGTCCTGGCGCTCGCCGCCACGCGCGGCGAGCTGGCGCAGCCGGTCGTCGAGGGCCAGCCCGACCTCCTCGCCGAGGTCGTCCACGCCGCGCGCAGCGAGCAGGCCCGGACGGTCGGCGACGTGCTGCTGCGGCGGACCCGCCTCGGCCTCGTGGCGGCGCGCGACGTGGCCGCGCCGGACGGCGCCGTCGCCCGCCGGGTTGCCGCCGCGATGGCCTCCGAGACGGGCTGGGACGCGGCCGCGCAGGAGGCCGCCGCGGGCGCGTTCGCCGACGAGGCGCGCGCCGAGGGCATCGTCCCCGGCTGACCGCCGCCGCGACGACCGTCGGGCGCGCACCGTAACTTCCAGGGCTGCTGCGGTTTCCCCGAACGTCCCCGCAGCATCGTCTTCCGTCCCCTCCGAGGAGCAGCTCCGCCGCCCATGCGCCGCCGCCTGGCCTTCATCGTCACGACCATCGCCGCCCTGGCGTCCGTCCCGTCCTCCGCGCAGGCCGTCTTCTTCGCCGGAGAGCCGCTCGACGGTCCGAGCGCCGACGTCCGCTCGGTCGGCGACCTGGACATCGCGCGCGACGGCACCGGCGCGGTGACCTACGTGCGCCGCGACGCCGGCGTCGACCACATCTTCGTCTCGCGGCTGAGCGGCGGCGCCTGGACCGCGCCCGAGCGCGTCGACGTGGGCATCGACGCCGCGGGCTCCACGCCCGTCGTCGCCGCCTCCGACGGCGGCCGGCTCGTCGTGGTCTTCATCGCGGGCGGCTCGTCGTTCGCGGTCGTCCGCCAGGCCGGCGCGCCCGCCTGGGGCGCCCCGCAGCTCCTGGCCAGCGGCGCGTCCGCGCCCTCGGTCGACATGTCGTTCAACGGCGCGGCGTACGCGACCTACACCGTGGGCGGCGACGTGCTCGGCGCGCGGATGGACCGGACGGCGACCGCGTTCGCCGGGCTCACCGCGCCGCTGGACGCCAACCCCGCGGAGGTCGCGGGCACCGGCACCGGCCGCTCGCGCGTCGCGATCTCCGCCGACGGCACCGGCGTCGCGGTCTGGGGCGAGGGCGGCCACGTCTACGCCCGCCGCATGTTCGGCACGAGCCCGTCGACCGTCGTCCAGGACCTGACGCTCGCCGACCTCGAGGGCCATCCGGGCGGCGCGGCGGACGCGCCCGCCGTCGACATCGAGGACGACTCGTCCTTCGCGTGGGTGACGTTCCGCGAGCAGTTCACCGACGGCGGCGCCTCCAAGGGCCGCGCGATCGGCGTCCGGCTGCGCGGCTCGCGCGCCGACCCGCCGGTCGCCTTCGACGGCCTCGGGTGGGGCGGCGAGGGCGTCGAGGGCCCGTCGGTCGACCTCAACGGCAAGGGCCAGGGGATCGCGACGGTCGGCACGACCGGCGGCTCCGCGGTCGCCGGCGTCCTCAAGGACGACATCCTGAACCCGGCGCGCGTGCTCGGCGGCTCGGGCGCGCCCGCGCAGCCGGTCGGCGCGGTGGCCGAGACGACGGACCGCGTCGTCGGCTGGGTCGGCGCGGGCGACGGCACGGTGCACGGCGTCTTCTACGACGACAAGGCGAGCACGCGGATCGTCCCCGGCCCGGGGCCCGACACGCGCCTCACCAACCCCGACCTCGGCGCGGTCGACCCGGCCGCGGGCTTCGACGTCGCGGGCGACCGCACCGGCGACTTCGCGTTCGCGTTCGTCCAGGGCAGCGGCGACGCGCGCCGCCTCGTCGTCGCCAGCTACGACCGCCTGCCCGGCGCGTTCGCGATCAGCACCAGCTCGAAGAACTGGCGCAACGTCGTCAAGAACCCGCTGGCGTGGGGGACGGCGCTCGACCTCTGGGGCGCGCTGACCTACACGGTCCTGATCGACGGCAAGCCGGTCGCGCAGACGCAGACCACGAAGGCGACGCTGCCGGTCGGCGCGCTCTCCGAGGGCCTGCACACGTGGCGCGTCACGGCGACCGACCGCCGCGGCCAGAGCGTCACGACGCCGGTCAAGCCGCTGAAGGTCGACACGGTCAGCCCGACGATCTCGTTCTCCGCCTCGCACAAGAAGCGCGTGGCGACCGTCACCGCGCAGGCGGCCGACGTGATCCCGCCGAGCGGGCAGGCGGCCGGGATCAAGTACGTGCGGATCGACTGGGGCGACGGCGGCGGCTTCGACCAGGCGCGCACCGCGAAGCACACCTACGGGCGCACCGGGGCGTTCACCGTGCGCGTGAGCGCGACCGACCGCGCGGGCAACGTCGCGGTGGCCGAGCGCGTGATCCACATCGGCGGCAAGTAGGGGTCGTTGGGCGACGCGGGCCTGCAGCGGCTGGGCGACGGGCCGGAGCGCACGGCGCGCGAGCTCGTCGCCGCGCTGGGGCTCGACGCGCCGCTCGCGCCCGGCGCGCGCCCGCGGGTGGTGGCCGACATGGTCGCCACCGTCGACGGGCGCGCGGCGGTGCAGGGGCGCTCGGTGGCGCTCGGCGCGCCCGCCGACCGCGCGCTGCTGCGCGAGCTGCGCACGGCGGCCGACGCGATCCTGGTCGGCAGCGGCACGCTGGCCGCCGAGCGCTACGCGCACCTGCTCGACGACGAGCAGCGCGCGCGGCGGGTCGCGGCGGGCCGTCCGCCGCACCCGCTCGTCGCGACGCTGTCGCGGGAGCTGGCGCTGCCCGCGGGCGTGCCGCTCTTCGCGGAGGCGGGCGTGCCGATCGTCGTCTTCACGGTCGCGCCCGACGCCCCCGCGCCGGTGGTCGGCGCCGACCTGGAGGTCGTCCGCCTCGCGCCCGGCACCCCGCTGCTGCCCGCGGCGCTCGCGGCGCTCGGGGCGCGCGGCGTCCGTGGCGTCCTCTGCGAGGGCGGGCCGACGCTCCTGCGCCGGCTCGTGGCCGACGGCGGGCTCGACGACCTCCTGCTCACCGTCTCGCCGCTGCTCGCCGCGGGCGACGCGCCGGCGATCCTCGACGGCGCGCCGCTGGAGGACCCGGCGCGGCTGGCGCTGCGCGACGTCCACCGCGCGGGCGACCACCTGTTCCTGCACTACGGTCTGCCGCGGTGAGCACGACGCGCCTGCGGCTCCGCGACCGCGCCTTCGACCTCCGGCCCGGGCGCCCGCTCGTGATGGGCATCGTGAACGCGAGCCCGGACTCGTTCTCCGACGCGGTGCGCCACACGACGCTCGAGGCGCAGGTCGCGCGCGCCGTCGCGCTGACCGAGCAGGGCGCGGACCTCATCGACGTCGGCGGCGAGTCCGGCGTCACCTACACCGGCGTGACGGCGGCCGGCGTCGAGCGCGAGCGCGTCGTGCCGCTCGTGGCGCGGCTGGTGGCGGAGGGGATCTGCGTGTCGGTCGACACGTGGAAGCCGGAGGTCGCGGCGGCCGCGCTGGCCGCGGGCGCGCACGTGCTCAACGACGTCTCGGGCCTGCGCGACCCGGCGCTCGCCGACGCGGCGGCGGAGACCGGCGCGTCGCTCGTGGTGATGCACACGCGCGCGGCGCCCAAGGAGGAGCGCTTCGCCGACTACCACGGGGATGTCGTGAGCGATGTGGTGTCCTTCGTAGAGGAGCGCTGCGCGGTCGCCCGCGCGCACGGCGTGGCCGACGCGCAGCTCCTCGTCGACCCGGGGCCGGACTTCGCCAAGTCGCCCGCGGAGTCCGTGGCGGCGCTGCGCGCGATCGAGCGCCTGGCCGCGCTCGGCCATCCGTGGCTGGCCGCGGTCTCGCGCAAGTACTTCCTCGCGGCGATCACCGGGCGCCCGCCGGCCGAGCGCCTCGCGGGCACGCTGGCGGCCGTCGGGTTCGCGGCCGACCACGGCGCGGCGATCGTCCGCGTTCATGATGTGGTCGAGGTGGTGGACTACCTCGCGGTGCGCGAGGTGCTCGCGGGCGGCGCCGAGGTGGGGTCCTTCGACGCGGACGACGACGGGCTGAAGTGGATCCGGGCGCAGGCGCCTGACTAGCTGAATCACGCTCCTGACCGGCGACTTCGCTACGGTCCGGGCACTGGAGAGTCGCCGTTCCGCTGCATGGCAACGCGGAACGGACGCCCACCGACACCCGAAACACCTAGGAGGACCACATGTCCGTCATCACTCGCTCCGCCCTCGAGGCGAGCCCGCTGGCCGATCTGCACACCATCGCCGGGGAGCTCGGCATCGACGGCTACCGCCGTCTGCGCAAGGCCGAACTCGTCGACCGCATCATCGCCCAGCAGGGTGGCGAGGAGGCCGTCGCGGCCGCCGCCGGCGAGGACGCCGCGCCGGCCCCCGAGGCCGAGGCGCCCAAGCGCCGCTCGCGCAGCAGCCGCTCGCGCCGCAAGGACGCCGACGCCGAGGTCATCGCGACCGAGGACGAGGTCGTCGAGGAGCAGCTCGCCGAGGACGCGGCCGAGTCCGCCGACGCCGAGGCGGCCGACGACGTCGCGATCGAGATCGACATCGAGCCGGTCGCCGTCGACGACGACGTCGAGACGGAGGCCGAGGCCGAGGGCCGCGGCTCCGGCGCCTCCGCCGCCGAGGCCGAGGAGCGCCCGAAGCGCCGCTCGCGCGGCGGCCGTGGCGGGCGGGACCGCGACCGCGGCGAGCGCGGCGGCGACCGCGAGGAGCGCGGCGGCCGTGAGGAGCGCGGCGGCCGTGGGCGTGGCCGCGACCGCGACCGCGACCGCGACGCCGACCGCGAGGAGCGCGACGACGACGCCGGCGCCGAGCGCGAGGACCGCGTCGTCGAGGGCACGGTCGAGCTGCTGCCCAACGGCTCCGGCTTCGTGCGCCTCACGCCGCCCGAGCCCTCCGACGACGACGTCTACGTCTCCGCCGCCCAGGTGCGCCGCTGCGAGCTCGTCTCCGGCGACAAGGTCGGCGGCCCGGTCCGCGAGCCGCGCCGCTCCGAGCGCTACCCGTCGCTGATCCGCATCGACACCATCAACAGCCGCCCGGCCGACGAGGTCGCCGAGGGCACGCACTTCGACGACCTGCCGTGCACGCTGCCGACCGAGCGCCTCGCGCTCGGCTCCGAGGACGCGACGCTCAAGGCGATCGAGTGGCTCACGCCGATCGGCAAGGGCTCGCGCGTCGCGATCGTCGGCGAGGCGCACGCCGGCAAGTCCGAGGCGCTGAAGCGCCTCGCGGGCGCGCTCAAGGGCGTCGAGGGCCTCGAGGTCCACGTCGTGCTCGCCGCGGTCCGCCCGGAGGAGTGCGCCGAGTGGCGCGCGAGCGAGATCGAGCCCGTCGCGTCGCTATCGCTGGCCGCCAGCCCGGACGCCGCGCAGCAGGCCGTCGAGCGCGCGATCGACACCGCCAAGCGCATCACCGCCCGCGGCGGCGACGTCGTGGTGCTGATCGACGGCCTCGACGGCGTCCCGACCGCCCCGGCGCGTCGCGCGCTGGCCGCGGCCCGCAACGTCGTCGACGGCGGCTCGCTGACCATCGTCGCCACGGCGTCCGCGCCGGTCGGCGGCGAGACCACCATCATCGCCCTCGACCGCACGCTGACCCGGACGGGCCGCTTCCCGGCGCTCGACCTAGTCGCCAGCGGCACGCTGCGCCCGGAGCTGCTCGTCGGCGACGCGGGCGCGGACGCCATCGCGCAGGCCCGCGCGCAGGCGCTCGGCTAGCCCCCGAGCAACATCGGCACGGGCCGGCCGTTGATGCGGCCGATGCTCCGTCGCCTGCCGTTCCTGCTCGCCACCGCCGCGCTCCTGACCACCACGGGCGCGGCGGCGGCGCCGATGGCGCGCGTCGCGCTGCCGCTCGGGGACGAGGGGGAGCGCACGGCGCAGTTCACGGCCTTCGGCCCGGCGCTGGCCGGCGACGCCGTCGTCTTCGGCGTCACGAGCGGGGTCGGCGGCCGACCGCACCTGCTCGCCGCGCCGACGGCCGGCGGGCCGGCGCGCGAGCTGCCGGGCCTGTGGAGCCGGTTCGCCGGCGGCGACGCCGGGGTCGTGGCGATCACGGCGGTCGCCTACGGCGGCGGGACGGACCGCTACGACCCGAGCTACGTCATGTCCCAGAAGCTCACGGCCGGCCCGGTCGACGGGCCGGCGGAGACGCTCGGCACGTGCATCGCGCCGAGCGACGCCGACGGCGCGCGCGTGGCCTACGTCGCGGGCGAGCACTGCGACGAGGTCGTCGTGCGCGACGTCCTGGCCGGGCGCGAGGTCGGGCGCCTGTCCGTCGCGTCGCCCGGCACGTCGATCACCGACCTCCGCCTCGCCGGCGACCTCGTGTCCTGGCGCGCCGGGGCGACGGTCGTCGTCGCCGACGCGACGACCGGCGCGGTGCGGCGCGAGACGCTGCCGGTGGACTCGTCCGGCGACGTCCTGGGGCGCGACGGGTCGCTGGCCTACGTGGACGAGACGGGCTACCCGAGCACCGACAGCGACTGGCGGATCCACCTGATGCTGCTCGCGCCGGGCGCCCCCGCGCGCGAGGTCGCGTCGTGGCCGGCGTGGTCGACCGTCGTCGCGCCGGTCGGCTTCAGCGGCGGCACGCTCGTGGTCCGCGTCGAGCAGGACGCCAGCGTGGTCTCGCCGCGCACGCCGTCCGACCAGCTCCTGGCCTTCGCGCCGGACGGCACGGCGCGGCCGCTCCTGCGCGCGCTGCCGGTCCCCGAGGGCGATCCGCACATCTCGGCGACCCCGGAGCTGCTCGGCGCCGACGTCGAGGACGACCGGATCGCCTGGACGCTGCGCGACTGCGACGAGGCGACGGTCGGCTCGGTGGCGCTCGCCGACCTGCCGCCGGGCGGGATCGACGCCACGCGCCTCGATCACTGCGTCCGGCCGATCCTGGAGCGCTCCGTCCTGCGCGTCGACCGCCGCGGGCGCACGACCGTCGCCGTCCGCTGCCCGGCCGCGTGCTCGGGGACGCTCACGCTGACCGGGATGGTGAGCAGCGGCTACCGGTACCGGACGCTGGCGCGGCGCCCGTTCTCGCTGCCCGCGGGGCGGCACCGGATCGCGGTGGCGGTCGCCGCGTCCGACCGCGCGTGGCTGGCGCACGGGAAGGACCGTGCGCGGCCGGCGCTGCTCGCGCTCGCGGGGACGACCGGCGCGCGGCCGAGCAGCCGCTTCGCGCAGGTCCGGGTGGTGGCGTCCCGCTAGCGCGGCACGTAGGCGACCCGGCCCCACGAGGGCTCGGGGGCCAGCTCGACGGGCTCGCCGTCGCGGTCCGGCTGGACGTACATGAAGGTCGAGGACTCCTCGTCGAACTCGACGTCGAGCTCGTTCTCCTTCACGCGCTGGTCGAGCCAGGCGGAGCGGAAGACGAGGCGGCGCAGCCAGTGGACGAGCGAGCGGTCGCTCGGGCCGACGAGCTCCGGCCAGCAGTCGTTGACGTGCTCGCCGAGCGCGGACGCGGGCTCCTGGATCTCGCCGTTGACGCTCAGCGTGACGAGGTCCTCGAGCTCGGGGTCGTCCAGGCGGCCGGAGACGAACCCCAGCTTGTTGGCGGCCTGCTCGCAGCGCTCGCGGAAGTCGCGCTCGTTGAAGGTGAACCGGAGTTCGCCGTATTCGAGGACGAAGTCCTCTCCGCTGTCGTAGTTGCCTCGGCGTGCGTCGTTCATGAAGGTGATCAGTTCGAGTCGCGCCGAGGTGAGACGGCTGCTCCCGAAGTCGTCGGCATCGTATGCCCGATCCCTTCGCGTTCGCAGGTCATGCGAGGGATCTTGCAATCCGTCCGCTCGATCTGCGGCCCGCCGTCCCGGTGGATTCGGGGTGTCGGCGTGCGCACCTGCCTGGCGGCGCAGGGGGGCGAATCTTGCAACGCCGCGCCCTAAGGGGGCATGACCCACGACACGCCCGCCACCATCCTCGTCGCCGAGGACGACGCGACGACGCGGACGTTCCTCGCCGACGAGCTGACCGCAGACGGCTGCGAGCTGCTCCTCGCCGACACGGCCACGGATGCCCTGCGCCTGCTGGAGACGAAGTTCCCCGACCTCTGCGTGCTCGACGTCGGCCTGCCCGACGGCTCGGGCCTCGACGTCGTCCGCCGCATGCGGGCGGCCGACGGGCTCGCGAGCCGGATCGACCCGGCGACGCCGGTGCTGATGCTGAGCGGCCGGGCGGGGGAGACGGATCGCCTGCGCGCCTTCGCCTCGGGCGCCGACGACTTCCTCGCGAAGCCCTTCTCCTATCCGGAGCTGCTGGCGCGGATCCACGCGCTGCTGCGCCGCGCCGAGCGCCGCCGGCGGCCGGGGCGCGTCCGCGTCGGCGCGCTGGAGCTCGACCCGGCGTCGCGCACCGTCCGCGTGGGCGAGCGGGCGGTGCTCCTCACCCAGAAGGAGTTCGCGCTGCTGCGCGTGCTGGCGGCCGAGCCCACGACCGTGCACACGAAGGCCGAGCTGCTCCGCGCCGTCTGGGGCTACCGCTCGACGCACGCGACCCGCACGCTCGACAGCCACGCCTGCCGCCTGCGCCAGAAGCTCGGCGAGGACGGCGACCACTTCGTCTTGAACATCTGGGGCGTGGGCTACCGGCTCGTCGACGATCCGGGCCTGGAGCTGGGGGCGGCGGCATGAGCGCGCTCGCCGCCGTCCGCGGGCGCTTCGGCCGCCGAGCCCTGCGCGCCCTGCGCCGCGGGCGAGTCGCCTTGGGCCTCGCGGCGCTCGCGGTCGCGGTCCTCGCCATCCCTTCGCCGCTCGCGGCCCCCGCCGCCGCCCTCCTCGCCGCGGCCCTCCACGCGCGTCGCACCGCCCACGCCCTCCGCGAGCGCGCCGCCCGCGTCGCCCACGAGGTGCGCGGCCCGCTCGGCGCCGCCCACCTCGCCCTCCACGGCGCGGGCCGCCGCGGTGAGATCGGGCCGGTGCTGCTCGCCGCCCTCGAGCTGGAGCTGCGCCGTGCCGCGCTCGCCCTGGAGGACCCGTCCGCCGCCCGCCCGCGCGACGTCGACCTCCACGTGCTGCTGGGCTGCCAGCTGCGCACGTGGCAGGACGTCGCGAGCGCCCACGGCGCCTCGCTCACCCTCGAGCCCGGTCCCGGCACCGCCGTCGTCCACGCTGACGCGCTGCGCCTCGCGCAGGCGACGTCCAACGTGCTCGCCAACGCGATCGAGCACGGCGGCGGCGCGATCGCGATCCGCACGGTGCGGGTCGCCGACCGGATCCGCGTCGAGGTCTCCGACGGCGGACCCGGCCTGCCCGCTTCCGTGGCGGAGCTCGCGCGGCGTCCGCGCGCCGGTCGCGGCCGCCGCGGCCGCGGCCTCGCGATCTCCCGGTCCGTGCTGGCGCACTGCGGCGGGCGCCTCATGCCGCTGGCCGCGGCGTCCGGCGTGGCCATCGACCTCCCGCTCGGCGGCACGCGCGCATGACCCGTCGTCGCCGCGCCGCGGTCCTGCTCGGCCTCGCGCTCCTGCTCGGCGGCCTGGCGGCCTCCGACGTCGCCGGGCGCGAGGCGGCGCTGCGCCGCGCGGTCGGGCCGACCGTGCCGGTGGTCGTCGCCCGAACGCGCTTGGCCGCGGGCGCCGCGCTGGACGCGCGGCACCTCGCGCTCCGCCGCGTCCCGGCGCGCTTCGCGCCCGCCGTCGCCTACGCCTCCACCGCCGCGCTGGCGGGCACGCGCGCCGCGGTGACGCTGCAGGCGGGGGAGGACGTCGTGCCGTCCGCGGTCGACGACGGGAACCGCGAGGCCGGCGCGCCCGTGCGGCCGGGCGAGCGCGTCGCCGACCTCGTCGCCCGCGGCTCGGCGGAGCTGATCCGGCCGGGCGGCCGCGTGGACGTCCTCGTGACCCGCGAGCACGGGGACGGCGGCGGCGCGACGACCGTCGCGCTGGAGGACGCCGAGGTCCTCGCGGCCCGCGCCGCGCCCGCCGCGGACGGCGGCGACGCCGCCGGCGCCCGCGTCGCCGTCTCGCTGCGCGTCACCCTCCGCCAGGCGGTCTACCTCGCCGCCGCGCAGTCCTTCGCCCGCGAGCTCCGCCTTCTGCCGCGCGCGGCGGGCGACCGGCGCCACGGCCTGGCGGGCACGACGGTGGGCTCGGATCTCCGATGAGCGCCGCAGATCGGGTCACGAAGGTCACCGAACGGACCGCTTCGCCCCATCGGCCACCCGTCCAGGGGCCCCGCCGAACCTCAAGCGGGGCTGAGGACGACCGATATCCAGGCCCGAGGCTACTCATGCTGCGATCCCTTCGTTCCCTTTCTCTCGTCCTCGTCGGCGCCAGCCTGCTGGCCCCCACGGTTGCCAACGCGGCTTCGAAGAAGAAGGTCGCCAAGCCCGTCTACCCGACGATCTCGAGCATCGCCCCGCGCAAGCTCGTCGTCGGGGAGAAGCTGACGATCAAGGGCGCGCACTTCCTCGTCGGCAAGGGCAAGAACAGCGTCGCGTTCTACCGCTCCGGCAAGCCGGTGGTGTTCGCCAAGGCCGACTCGGCCACGGCCAGCACGATCGTCGTGACGGTCCCGACCAAGGTCGCCTCGCTGCTCGCCTCGCGCGACGGCGCGGCCGTGCCGACGCAGCTGCGCCTGCGCGTCATCGCGTCCAAGATGGGCAAGACCTGGACCAAGAACAGCCGCTCGCCCGTGGTGGCCCCGCTGCCCGGCGCCGCCTCCGCGGATCCCACGGCTCCGGTCACCGTGCAGCAGGCCGCCGCGCTCGCCTACAAGACCTGCCAGGACCTGGCCGCGCTCGCGCCGGCCGTCGACGCCGACTCCGACGGGCTGGCCAACGGCACCGAGCTCCAGTTCGGCCTCGACCGCTGCACCGCCGACACCGACGGCGACGGCATGACCGACGGCTACGAGTACTCCGCGGCCATCGACCTCAACGGCTCCGCGGTCCCGTACCCGAGCAAGCGCCCGTGGCCGAACCCGCTCGACCCGAGCGACGCCAACTACGACTTCGACGGCGACGGCCTGGCGCTGTGGCAGGAGTTCAAGCTCTGGAAGGTCTCGGGCGGCACGTTCCCGCTGACCCAGTACAGCGACGGCACCCAGAACTCCGGCGGCAGCCAGCCCGTCACGACGCTCGCCCAGCACTACCTCGACCTCAACAAGGACGGCAACCTCACCGACGACGAGCGGGACGCCGACAACGACGGCCTGTCCAACATGGTGGAGTTCAACTTCCGCGGCACGCAGGCGTGGTGGAAGAGCATCGACTGGCACTACAAGCCGCACGGCCCGGCGAGCACCGGCGTGCCGAGCTACATCGAGCCCGTCTACGCCCAGCGGCTGTTCTCCGACACGGACCCCGTGGACACCGACAGCGACGGCGACGGCATCCCCGACGGCGCCGACGACCAGGACAACGACGGCTGGTCGAACTTCGTCGAGATGCAGCTCAGCCGCAGCCAGGCCGGGTACCGCGTCCAGCCGTTCAACCCCTGCCTGCCCGATCCGCACGCTCGCACCTGCAGCCGCTGGATCCCGCTCGACGGCTCGGCGTTCCCGCCCTTCGACGTCACGGATCCCGCGACGAACGCCACGTCCGGCATGCGCGGCGACGCGATCCCGTTCGCCTGGCCGGCGCCGGTGGACTACGACACCTGGACGGGCGCCGGCTCCGTCGCGCCGAGCTACCCCGGCCTCGAGGTCGGTCCCTGGGACATGACCCCCTGGTACACGGCCAAGTGGGACGGCTTCGGCGGTCCGCAAGGCCCTTAGCGCTCCGCGCGTTCCTGACCACTCTCGGCACGCGGCCGGGCGGATCCTCCGCCCGGCCGCTGTCGTTCCAAAAACGCCGGTAGGTTCCCGGCGTGCGCCGTCTGCTCCTCGTCCTGAGCGCGATCGTGTTCGTCGACACGACGTTCTACGCCGTGGTGGCGCCACTCCTGCCGACCTACGCCGACGACCTCGGCCTCTCGAAGGCCTCGGCGGGGATCCTCCTGGCGGCCTATCCGGCGGGCACGCTGCTCGCCGCGCTCCCCAGCGGCCTGGTCGCGGTGCGCTTCGGCCCCCGGCGGACGGTGCTGCTGGGGCTCGGGCTGCTGGTCGTCTCCAGCCTCGGGTTCGCGTTCGCGCGCAGCGCGGTGACGCTGGACCTCGCCCGCGTGGTGCAGGGCGTCGGCGGCGCGTGCTCGTGGGCCGGCGGCCTCGCGTGGCTCGTAGCCGAGTCGCCGCCTGAGCGGCGCGGCGAGCTGATCGGGACCGCGATGGCCGCCGCCATCGGCGGAGCGCTGCTCGGGCCGGTGCTCGGCGCGGCGGCCTCCGCCCTCGGGACGCGCCCGGTCTTCGGCGCGGTGTCGCTCGTCGCCGTGGGGCTCGGGCTCGCGGCGGCGTCGTGCCCCGGCGGACGCCGGGCGGCGGCGACGGGCGCGACGCTGCGGCGCACGATCGCGGCGCCGCCGGTGCGCGTCGGCATGTGGCTCGTCGCCCTGCCCGGGCTCGGCTTCGGGGTGCTCGACGTGCTCGTCCCGCTGCGCCTCGACGGCCTGGGCGTCGGCAACGCCGGCGTCGCCGCGATGTTCCTCGTCGCGGCCGCCGTCGAGGGCCTCGTCAGCCCGCTCGTCGGCCGGCTCGCCGACCGCCGGGGCGCGCTGGTCCCGATCCGCTTCGGCCTCCTCTCGGCCGCGGTGCTGGTGCTGGTCGTGCCGGCGCCCGGCGTGGCGCTGCTGGTGGCGTCGCTGCTCGTCGCCGCGACCGCCGCCTTCGGCGCCTTCTGGGCGCCCGCGATGGCGCTGCTCTCGGAGGCCGCGGAGGCCGTGGGAGCGCAGCAGGGGCTCGCGTTCGGCCTGGTGAACCTCGCCTGGGCGGTCGGGATGGTCGGCGGCGCCGCGGGCGGCGGCGCGCTGGCCCACGCGACCGCGGACGTCGTGCCGTACGCGCTGGTCTCGGTCCTCTGCGTGGGCACGCTCGCGACGCTCTCGCGCCGCCGCGCCGTCGTGCGCGCGTCCGTGCGCTGACCACCCGGGGGCGAGTTCCGGGGCCCCGCGCCCTCATGGAGGCGTGGACCAGCCGCTGGACGACCTCGCCGACCGCCTTCGCGATCGCCTCCTGGCCGAGGCGGGCGATCCCGCGAGCGCGCCGCACGGCGTGTCGCTGACCGACCGGATCCGGCTCCTGGTCGACCGCGAGGCCGGCCTGCTCGACGCGCCGACACGCGGCGAGCTCGCCGCGCGCGTGGCGCGCCGCTCGTTCGGGCTCGGCCCGCTCGAGCCGCTGCTGGCCGACCCGGACGTGGACGAGATCATGGTCAACGGGGCGGGCGCGGTGTGGGTGGAGCGCGGCGGCCGCCTGGAGCCCACGGCGGCGGCGTTCGCCTCCGAGGCCGAGCTGCTCCACGCGATCGAGCGCATCCTCGCGCCGCTCGGGCGGCGGGTCGACGAGGCCGAGCCGATGGTCGACGCGCGGCTGGGCGACGGCTCGCGGATCAACGTCGTCCTGCCGCCGCTCGCGGTCGACGGCCCGCTGCTCACGATCCGGCGCTTCCGCGCGCGCCCGCTGGACGCCGCCGAGCTCGTCGCGCGCGGCACGTGGTCGCCGCCGCTGCGGGACTTCCTCGCGCGCGCCGTGCGCGCCCGCCTCAACATCCTGGTCAGCGGCGGCACCGGCTCGGGCAAGACCACCACCTTGGGCGCGCTGTCCTCGTTCATCGCCGCGGGGGAGCGGATCGTCACGATCGAGGACACCGCGGAGCTGCGCCTGCAGCAACCCCATGTCCTACGGCTCGAGGGCCGTCCGCCGAACGTCGAGGGCCGGGGCGAGATCACGATCCGGCGGCTCCTGCGCAACGCGCTGCGGATGCGGCCGGACCGGATCGTGGTGGGGGAGATCCGCGGCGGCGAGGCGCTGGAGATGCTCGCGGCGATGACGACCGGCCACGACGGCTCGCTGTCGACCGTGCACGCGGGCTCGCCGGCCGAGGCCGTCCGTCGCGTCGAGACGCTCGCGCTGATGGCCGACGTCGAGCTGCCGCTCGCCGCGATCCGCGAGCAGCTGGCCGACGCGCTCGACCTCGTCGTCCACCAGGCACGCCTGCCCGACGGCCGCCGCCAGGTGACCGCCGTCGCCGAGGTCGTCCGCGTCGCGGCCGGCCCGGCCACGCGCGACATCTACACCATCGACGACGACTCCCGCCCCCGCTGGCGAGCCGCGCTGTCGGAGGCGCTCGCGTCGCGGCTGGAGGCGGCGGCATGACGGCGCCGTTCCTCGCCGCGCCCGCGGGCGCGTGGGCTCCACGTCGGGGGATGACGTGATCGCGCCGCTCCTCGCCGCGCCCGTGGGCGCGTGGGCCGCGCCGGGGGATGACGTGATCGCGCCGCTTCTCGCCGCGCTCGCGGCGATGCTCGGCGTTCTCGGCGCGTGGGACGCGCTCGCTGTCGCCGAGCACCTGCGGCCGGCGCACGCCGCGGGCCGCGTCCTCGCGCCGCTACGGCTGGCCGGGCGCTCGGGCCGCGTGCCGACGGCGCCCGAGCGGCGACGGCTGGCGATCCTCGGCGCGGGAGCCGCGCTGGCCGCGGGCTGGATGCTCGCCGGTCCGGTCGCGGGCTGCCTTCTCGCCGCCGCCGGCCCTGCGGCCGTCGGTCCACTCCTCGCGGCGCGCCGCCGCCGCTGGCGCCGGGCCCTCGGCGACGGCGCGCCCGGCGTCGCCCGCGCGCTGGCGGACGCCCTCGCCGGCGGGCACGCGATCCGCGGCGCGCTGGAGGAGCTTGGCCGAGGCGGCGCGCTGAGCGGCCCGACGGCCCTGGAGCTCCGCGCGGTGGCCCACCGCCTCGCGCTCGGCGTCCCGACCGAGGCCGCGCTCGTCGACCTGCGCGATCGCGCGGCGCATCCCGCCTGGGACACGCTCGTCGCGGCGATCCTCCTGCAGCGGGAGGCCGGCGGCGACCTCGCGGCGCTGCTGCGCTCCGCGGCCGACGCCGCCGAGCACGCCCGCCGCGTCGAGGCCGACGCCCACGGCCTCACCGCCCAAGCCCGCGCGACGGCCCGCCTCGTCGCCGGCCTGCCCTGCGTCGCCCTCGTCCTCGCGGAGCTGATCGCGCCCGGAACGCTGTCCGCCCTGGCCGCCGACCCTCGCTCCCGCCTCCTGCTGCTGGCCGGCGCCGCCCTCGCGGCGCTGTCCCTCGCCGCGATCGGCCGCATGGCGCGAGTGGGCGCGGCATGAGCCGCGAGGCCGCTGCCGCCGCCGCGGTCGCGCCTGCCTTCGGCCTCCTCGCCGCGGTCCTTGCGTGGCGCGTCGGCATCGCGCGGCGCGTTGGCCTCGCTCGGCGCGTTGCCATCGCTCGGCGCGTTGCCATCGCTCGGCGCGTCGCGATCGCTCCCCGCATTGCCATCGCTTCTCGCGCCACCACCGCTCACCGTGCCGCCATCACTCGCCGCGCCGCCATCGCGACGATGTCACCGCTCGCCACCGCGCGCGCCTCGCGGAGGGCCGTCGCGTGAGCTACGCGATCCTCCTCGCCGCCGTCGCCGGCGCCCTGCTCGCCGCGGGGCTCGCCGACCTCGCGGCCGTGCTCGCCGAGCGCCGGGCGGCCGCACGCGGCACCACCCACGCGGTGGCCGCCTCCCACGCGGCCGGCACCGTCCCCGCGGGCGCCGCCCACCCGCCCGCCACCGCCCACCCGCGTGACACACGCGCCGCCCATCCCCGCGCCGTCCGCCTGGCCGCGCTGCTCGCGCGGCTCGGCCGGCGCCTCGGCGTGCCCGCGCCACCCGGCGACCTCGCCGCTCGCCTCGCCGCCGCCGGCCTCGCCTCGCGGGTTCGCGCGTCCGACGCGATGGCGGTCAAGGCCGGCGCCGGGGCCGCGACCGCCCTCGCGGCCGCGCCGCTCCTCGCCACGCTGCCGCTGCGCCTCACGCTCGTCGCGCTGCCCGCCGCCGCCGGCGCGGGCTTCCTCGCGCCGGACCTCTGGCTGATCCGTCGCGCGCGGCGCCGGGCCGCGCGGGCGGGGCTGGAGCTTGCGGACGTCCTGGACCTGCTGCGCGTCGCGATCGCCGCGGGCCTGCCGGTCGGGCGCGCGCTGTCGGAGGTCGGACGCCGCCGGGGCGGGCTCGTCGGCGCCGAGCTGCGGGTGGTCGCCGAGCGGCTGGCGCTGGGCGTGCCGCGCGCCGAGGCCCTCGCGGCGCTGCACCGCACGCTGCCGCTGCCCGCGGTCGGGCTGCTCGTCGCCGCCATCGCCCGCGCCGACCGCCACGGCGCGCCGCTGGCGCCCGCGCTGACCGCGCTCGCCCGCGAGGCGCGCGCCGACCGCGCTCGGGCCCTCCACGAGCAGGCGGCGCGCGCCGCGCCGCGGATCCAGCTCGCCGTCGCGCTCCTGCTCGTCCCCGCGGTGCTGCTCGTCGTCGCGGCCGGCCTTGTCCACGGCCTCGCATGAGGACGCGACGCGCTAGGTTCCGGCCGATGGCGCCCGATCCGCAGCGGCTGGACCCGGCCACCTTCCAGCTGCCGGTCGGCCGGCTCAGGGCGGGCTACTACAGCGACGCCTACTTCAACTCCACCAAGGAGCTGCTGGAGGCCGAGGACCGCCATCCGCGCGTGCTCATGCAGGCGTTCCAGAAGCAGGACTCGCTGCTCGGCGGCATCGACGAGGCGATCGCGGTCCTGAAGGTCGGCGCGGGCCACGTCGGGCCCGACGGCGTGTGGCTCCCGGCCTGGGACGACCTCGTCGTCCACGCGCTGCACGAGGGCGAGGCGATCGCGCCGGGGGAGACCGTGCTGACGATCGAGGGCGACTACACGCAGTTCGCCCACCTCGAGACGGTCTACCTCGGCTGCATGGCGCGGCGCTCGCTGGTGATGCGCAACGTGCGCGCCGTCGTCGACGCCGCGCGCGGCAAGGAGATCCTGTTCTTCCCGGCCCGCCACGACCACTGGCTCGTGCAGACCGGCGACGGCTGGGCCGCGCACGTCGCGGGCGCGATCGGCGTCTCGACCGACGCGCAGGCCTCGTGGTGGGGCGGCCGCGGCGTCGGCACCGTGCCGCACGCGCTGATCGCCGCGTTCGGCGGCGACACCGTCGCCGCCGCGCGCGCGTTCGCCCGCCGCTACCAGGAGTCCATCAACGTCACGGTGCTCGTCGACTTCGAGAACCACTCGGCGCGCACGGCGGTCGAGGTCGCCGACGCGCTCGGCGAGGAGCTGTGGGGCGTGCGCCTCGACACCTCCGAGTCGCTCGTCGACGAGGCGCTCGCCGACCTCGGCGAGGACGCCCCGCGCGGCGTCAACGTCGAGCTCGCCCGCCGCGTCCGCGCCGCGCTCGACGACGCCGGCCACGAGCGCGTGAAGATCGTCTGCTCGGGCGGCTTCGACGCGGAGAAGATCCAGCACTTCGAGCGCGAGGAGGCGCCCGTGGACGCCTACGGCGTCGGCTCCTCGCTGCTGCGCGGCCAGAACGACTTCACCGCGGACATCGTCCGCGTCGACGATCGCCCCGTCGCGAAGGTCGGCCGCGAGGAGCGGCCGAACCCACGCCTCGTCCGCGTGACGTAGCCGCGCGGGTGGGCGAGCCGCGCGCGGCGGCCCCGCCCCGCCCTACGGCACCGCCACCGCCGCCTTCAGCCGCGTCACGTCCCCGTCCGCCGTCACGCCCGCCGCCGCCGGGCCGAACACGTCCAGCGTCGGCTTGGCCTTCGCGAAGTCCGCGTCGTCCCCCGCGATCGAGGACAGCAACGTGACGACCTGCGGCGTGTCGAGGAAGAGCGAGGGCTTCGCGCCGTCCAGCAGCCCCGCCGCCGTCTTGAACGGCGCGCTGTCGCCCAGCTTGTCGCCGCCGCCGAACGCGTCGGCCAGGACGCCGCTCCCGTAGGCGATCACGAACTTGTCGTCCTTGGCGGCGACCTGGATCCCGGCGGGCAGCGGTCCGACCTCCACCGAGAACCCCGTCGCGCCAGAGGCGGCGCCCGAGGCTCCGCTGAGCGCGCCCGTGTCCACGTCCAAGGACCCCAGCAGCTTCTTCAGCGTCCCGATCGCCTTCTGCGACGCGGCCGGGTCCTTCGACTGGACGACCAGCGCGCCGCCCAGGTCGTCGACCGACGTCCCGCGCACGAAGAGCGCCGCGTCGCCCATCCACGAAAGCAGGTCCTTGTTGACGTCGACGCCGAGCTGGGACTTCAACCCCTGCAACAACGTCGCGGGATCCAGGCCGCCGGTCGCGCCCGACTGGCTCAGCGACCCCAGGGCCTTGGTGAACGTCCCGCCGACGTCGCCGATGCCGACGCTGAGCCACGATCCCGCCGGGACCGCCGCCGCGGCGCCTGGGCCGTCGCCGCCGGCGGGCGAGGCCTTCATGCCGATGGCCGCCGCGTCGACCAGCACCGCGTTGCGCGCGACGTCGAGCTTCGCCGCCACCGACTGCAGCCCGCTGCCCGTCAGGAGCCCCTTGACCATGTTCAGCTGCGCCGCGCTGGCCGCGCCGCCCGCCTTGGTCCCGGCCGCCGCGCCGACCGCCAGGTCGAAGAACCGGCCCGGATCGGCGTAGACGAAGCCGAGCCCGTCGGTGCCGACCGTCGCGCGGGCCTTCTTGAAGGTCGCCGCGTCGGCGAGCGTGTCGCCCTTGCGCGCGTCGATCGCCGACTTGAACCCGCGCTCGGTCCCGACCAGCACGGCGCCGTCCACGACCGCGGCGGCGAGGTCGTCGCTCGCCTTGTAGCGGTACTTCACGTCGCGGTAGGTCCGGTCCGTCCCGCCGGCGCGCCCGTCCACGAACTTCTGCGCCGCGCCGTCGTCGCGGCTCGCGATCGCCGCCACCACGTCCGGGTCCTTGCCGCCCGCGCCCACGCCCGTGACCGCCAGCCCCGCGCGCTGCCCGATCCACGGCGCGATGTCCTTCGCATAGGACGCGCCGTCGTCGCGAAGCCCCTCGTCGATCAGCCCCGTGATCTTCCCGGCCGGGTCCGCCGTCCGCAGGATCTTCCCGACGACCGTCGTCGCGTCGGCCTTCAGCTCACCCGTCGGCTGGACCTGGGCCTCGACGTAGACCGGCGAGGAGGCCGGCAGGAACGCCGCGGGGTCCGCGCCGGCGTCGCCGCCCGCGGAGCTCGAGGCGCTGTCGCCGCAGCCGGCGATCGGGATCGCGACGGCCAGCACGACGGCGAAGGCCGCGAGAAGACGGGGCAGGAGGGAGGAGCGCATGCACGAATCCTACGGGCGCCGGTCGCCGCGGGAGGCACCAGCCCGCCGTCCGTCCAGGCGCCTCCCACCGCGTCCCACCGAACGCACACCCAGCGGACGGAACCGCGCGAATCCCGCAACACCGCGTGCGGGCCGCCGCGCTGCAACGTCGCTTGCGCGTCGTGGACGGAAGTTCTCCCACCGCGTCCCACCCGCGAAACGCCCGCAACCGCAAGGGTTCTGAGCGGTTCCCGGGCAGCGAGCCGACCGCTTGTGGGGAAAAGTGTGGGATCGGTGTTGCATCGTGGGGGAGAGTGGGATAGAACGCCATCTGCGGACCGGGGTGGAGGAGCTCCTCCCACTCCTCCACCCCGGCCCCGACTCCTTCACGCGATGCGCCCGTCCACATGGACACCTCGTTCACCGGCCAAGCCGACTACACCCTCGACGCGAAGAACCGCCTCACGGTTCCCGCGCGCTATCGGGGTGCCCTCGAAGGCGGCCTCGTCCTGGCCAAGGACATCGAGCCCTGCGTCGCGATCTGGCCGACCGCGGGCTACGACGACTTCCGCCGCGCCGCGCTCCAGGACGTGCACCCGATGAGCCAGCGCGGCCGCAAGATCATGACCTTCCTCTCCGCCAACTCCACGCCCGCGGGCCTCGACTCCGCCGGTCGCGTGCCGCTCCAGCCGTTCCTCATGGACCACGGCAAGCTCACGCGCGAAGTGACCGTGGTCGGCGCCGGCGACCACCTCCAGCTCTGGAACCGCGAGGCCTGGACGGCCTACAACGACCAGCTCGCGGCCGACATCTTCGACATCTCCGCGGCGTTCGACGCGCCCGCTCCTGCGTGATGCTCACTATCCCTTATGACATGACCGCCTCCCACGTCCCGGTCCTCGCCGGCGAGCTGATCGAGGCGCTGGACCCGCAGCCGGGCCTCGTCGCCATCGACTGCACCTTCGGCGCGGGCGGCCACGCCCGCCTCGTCGCCGAGCGCCTCGGCCCGACGGGCACCCTGATCGCCATCGACCGCGACCCCGTCGCCGAGTCCCACTTCGAGGCCCTCGCGGCCGAGGTCGCCTGCGCCACGCGCTTCGTCCACGCCTCGTTCGCCGACGGCCTGCGCGAGCTGCTGGCCGAGGGGGTCCGCGCCGACCTCGTCTACGTCGACCTCGGCATCTCCTCGATGCAGGTCGACACCTGGGAGCGCGGGTTCTCCTACAGCTACGACGCGCCGCTCGACATGCGCATGGACACGGAGCAGGAGCTCGACGCGCGCACGGTCCTCAACACGTGGGAGGTGCGCCGGATCGCGCAGCTGCTGCGCGAGTACGGCGACGAGCGCTACGCCGGGCAGATCGCCCGCGCGATCGGCCGCGTGCGCGAGGAGCGGGAGATCGAGACGACCTCGCAGCTCGTCGACATCATCAACAACGCGATCCCCGTCAAGGCGCGCTTCGCCGGCGGGCATCCCGCCAAGCGCAGCTTCCAGGCGATCCGGATCGCGGTCAACGACGAGCTCGGCCAGATCGACGAGGCGCTCCCGCTCGCGTGGGAGATCCTCCGGACCGACGGCCGATTTGCAGGCATTTCGTTCCACAGCGGCGAAGACCGCCGCGTGAAGCGCTTCCTGGCCGCCCGCGCCGAGGGCTGCACGTGCCCGCCGCAGCTCCCGGTCTGCGTCTGCGGACGCACCCCCGAAGCGGAGCTGATCGGTCGCGGGATCGCACCGTCGGCCGGCGAGATCGCCAGCAACCCCCGTTCCACGTCCGCGCGGATGCGCGCCGCACGCAAGCTCAGGGAAGAGGACGCCGCATGACCCCACCCGCCGCCACCGCCGCCGGCCGCACGCTTCCGCGTCCGGTCGCTCCGCGCGCACCCCGTCGCGTCTCCGGCCCGGCCGCCCGGCCGCGCCGCGGCGTCGCCGACGCGCCGCCGCGCACCCGGACCCGCAAGCCCGCCGCGCAGGCCGACCCGTTCGTCCTGCGCGCCCTGCACCGCACCCGCGCGCTCTCGGACTCCCGCTTCCTGGACCGCCTGATCCGCGGCCGGCTGTGGATCCCGCTCGTCGCCGCGGGGCTCATGGGCATCGTCTTCATGCAGGTCTCGATGTTGAAGCTGAACGCCGGCATCGGCCGCGCGGTGCAGACCGCCGCGACGCTCGAGCGGCAGAACACCAACCTGCGCGCCGGCGTCTCGCGGATGGAGTCCGGCACGAACGTCGAGCGCGTCGCGCACGACCTCGGCATGGTCGTTCCGGCCGACGGCAGCGCCGCCTACGTCAACGCCGCCACGAGCGGCCTGGCCACCGCGGCGACGCGCCGCATGACCGCGGCCGACCCGGACGCGATCCTGCGCTCCAAGCAGGCCACCGCGCTCGCGGCGGGCCAGACGCTGGGCACCGCGACCACCGGGACCGCGGGCGCCACCGGCGCCACGACGCCCGCCGCCGCGGTCACGCAGACCGCCGCCGTCGGCACCGCGGCGACGACGGGGACCGCCCCGACCGGCACGACCGCGACCGCGCCCGTCACGCCCGCGGCGACCACCGGCGCGACGAGCACCGGCGCGACGGGCACGGGCACGCCCGCCGCGACGACGGGCACCGGCACCGCGACCGGCACGCCCGCGGCGACCACACCAGCCACCTCGACACCATCCACCAGCGGCGCCGCCACCGCGCCCACCACGCAGCAGCAGACCGCGAGCGCGCCCACCACCGCCTCCACCTCCGGCGGCGCGGTGGCGCCCCCGCAGGGCTAGCCCCATGGTCCTGGTCGAGCGCCGCATCGGCCTCCTCTTCGCGTTCTTCCTGTGCCTGATCCTGCTCGCGGGCCTGCGCTCGCTGCAGCTCGGCACGCTCAAGGGCGGGATGCTCGCCCGCGCCGCGACCAGCCAGCAGGTCAGCGAAGCCGTCGTGCCCGCCCACCGCGGCACGATCGTCGATCGCAAGGGCACCGAGCTCGCCGTCTCGCAGTCCGCCGACGACGTCTCGGCCACGCCGTACCTCGTCCTCGACAAGGTCAAGGCCGCCAAGCAGCTCGCCCCGCTGCTCGGCGCCGACGAGGACGACATCCTGCGCAAGCTCTCGCTGCGCGACACCGGCTTCGTCTACCTCGGCCACCACATCCCCGGCGAGCGGGCCGACAAGATCAAGGCGCTCGCGATCCCGGGCGTCGACCTGACCCCCGGCCAGCGCCGCACCTACCCGCACGACTTCCTCGCCTCGCAGGTCCTCGGCGGGGTCAACATGGAGGGGAAGGGCTACGCGGGGCTCGAGTACTCGCTCGACGCCAAGCTCCACGGCACCGACGGCAAGCGCCGCATCGTCCGCGACGGCGTCGGCGAGGACGTCCAGGTCCGCGACCTCAAGCGCGCGCAGCCCGGCAACGAGGTCGAGCTCTCCCTGGACTCGAACATCCAGGACGACGTCGAGTCGGTCCTCGGCGGGATCGGCCGGACCTACCGCCCCAAGGGCGCGACCGCGATCGTCACCGACCCGCGCAGCGGCGAGATCCTCGCGCTCGCCAACTGGCCGCAGATCAACGCCAACGACCCGTCGGCGGCCCCCGACTACGCGCGCCAGAACCGCGCCGTCGGCATCACCTATGAGCCGGGCTCCACGTTCAAGGCGATCACCGTCGCCGCGGCGCTGGAGGACCACAAGGTCACGCCCCAGACCTCGTTCAACCTGCCGCCCCAGATCGTCGTCGCCGACCGCACCATCAAGAACGCCGAGGACCGCGGCTGGGCGACGATGACGACGAGCGACATCCTGGCGCAGTCCGACAACGTCGGCGCGATCACGATCGGCCAGCTCGTCGGCAAGCAGCGCTTCGACTACTACGTCCGCAAGTTCGGCTTCGGGAAGATCACCGGGACCGACCTCCCGGGCGAGGAGCAGGGCATCGTCCCGCAGCTCAAGAACTACTCGGGCTCCTCGATGGGCAACCTCCCGATCGGCCAGGGCGAGGCGGTCACGCCGATGCAGATCGCCCAGTTCTACGGCGCGATCGCCAACGGCGGCATCCTGCGCACGCCACACCTCGTGCGCCGCATCGACGGCCGCCTGCAGGCCCAGCCCGCCGCGCGCCGGATCATGTCCGCCGCGACCGCGGCCTCGCTGCGCAAGATGCTCGAGGGCGTCCTCGCGCCGGGCGGCACCGCCTCCGAGGTCAAGCCGATCCCGGGCTACACGCTCGCGGGCAAGACCGGCACGGCGAACAAGATCGACCCGGTCACCCACGAGTACTCGCAGTCGGCCTACGTCGCGTCGTTCGTGGGCTTCGCGCCCGCGCGGTCGCCGAAGCTCCTGATCTCGATCATGGTCGACGAGCCCAAGGGCGGGATCTACGGCGGGCAGGTCGCGGCGCCGGCGTTCGGGAAGATCGCCGGCTTCGCCCTGAACTACGAGAAGATCCCCCCGAGCAAGTAGGGGTCTGCGAGCTCCCGCTATGGTCGCCGCGATGCTTCTGGGCGACCTCTTCGAGGACTCGACGCTCCCGGAGGTCGACGTCGCCGCGCTCGCCTACGACGCGCGCGCCGTGACCCCCGGCTCGGTCTTCTTCTGCGTGCGCGGCTTCACCGCCGACGGCCACCGCTACGCGCCCGAGGCGCTGGCCAACGGCGCGGTCGCGCTGGTGGTCGACCACCCGCTCGACATGGGCCTGCCCGAGGTGCTCGTGCCGGACGTCCGCGCCGCGATGGCGCCCGCCGCCGCCCGCCTGGCCGGCGACCCGACCGCGGAGCTCGCGATGGTCGGGATCACGGGGACCAACGGCAAGACCACGACGTCCTACCTCACCCGCGCGCTGCTCGAGGCGAGCGGGCGCCAGACCGGCCTGATCGGCACCGTGACCTCCTGGGTCGGCGGGACCGAGCACCCGGTGGTCCGCACGACGCCCGAGGCGATCGACCTCCAGCGCACCTTCCGCGCCATGCGGGAGGCCCACCCGCCCGACGTCGCGGCCGTCATGGAGGTCTCCTCGCACGCGCTCGCGCTCGGCCGCGCCGACGCGATCCACTGGGACGTCGCCGCCTTCACGAACCTCACGCAGGACCACCTCGACTTCCACACCGACATGGAGGACTACTTCCTGGCGAAGCGGAGGCTCTTCGAGGTCGCGGCCGAGCAGGGCGCGACGCTGATCGCGTGCGTGGACGACGCCTACGGCGCGCGGCTGGCGCGCGAGTTCCCGCAGGCGATCGGGATCGGGATCGACGCGCCGGACGCCACCCTGCGCGCGACCGACCTCCGGCCCGGCCCCGCGTCCACCGGCTTCACCCTCGACGGCACCGCCTTCCGCGCGCCGCTCCCCGGCCGCTTCAACGTCCTCAACGCGCTCGTCGCGATCGCCGCCGCGCGCGCCCTCGGCGCCGACGACGCCACGATCGCCGCCGCGCTGCCCGGCGCGGGCGGCGTCCCCGGGCGCTTCGAGCCGGTCGACGAGGGCCAGGCGTTCGCCGTCGTGGTCGACTACTCGCACAAGCCCGACGCGCTCGACAACGTCCTGCGCACCGCGCGCGAGCTCGCCACGCGCCACCTGATCGTCGTCGTCGGCGCGGGCGGCGACCGCGACCGCGGCAAGCGCCCGCTGATGGGCGCCGCCGCCGCCCAGCACGCCGACGCGGTGGTCATCACCTCCGACAACCCGCGCAGCGAGGACCCCGAGGCGATCATCGCCGCGATCGCCGAGGGCGCGGGCCCGACCGCGACGCGCATCCTCGACCGCCGCGAGGCGATCGACCACGCGATCGGCCTCGCGGGCCCGGGCGACGTCGTCGTCATCGCGGGCAAGGGCCACGAGACCTACCAGGAGATCGCGGGCGGCGTGAAGCTGCCCTTCGACGACCGCGAGGTCGCCCGGGAGGCGCTGCGTGCGCGCCTGGAGCGCTGAGCGGATCGCCGAGGCGGCGGGCGCGCGGGTGGTCGAGCCCGGCCGCGCCGCGTCCGGCCCCGCGCGCGCCGTCATCGACTCGCGCCACGCGGGGCCCGGCGACCTCTTCGTCGGCCTGCCCGGCGAGCGGGTCGACGGCGGCCGCTTCGCCGCCGACGTGCTCGGCGCGGGCGCCTGGGGCGTCCTGGTCGGCGAGGGCTGGGCCGGCGTCGAGGACCCGACGGAGCGCGGCGCGATCCTCGTCGCCGCCGACCCGCTGCTCGCCCTCCAGCGCCTCGCGACCGCCTGGCGCCGCGAGCTCGGCGCGCAGGTCATCGGCGTCACCGGCTCCACGGGCAAGACCTCCACGAAGGACCTCCTGGCCGCGATGGTCGACCAGCAGCGCCGGGTCGTCGCCACGCCGCTGAACCTCAACACCGAGATCGGGCTGCCCCTGACCATCCTGAGCGCGCCCGCGGGCACCGAGGTGCTCGTGCTGGAGATGGCGATGCGCGGGGCCGGGCAGATCGCCGAGCTGGCCCGGATCGCGGAGCCGGACGTCGGCGTCGTCGTCAACGTCGGCCCCGTCCACCTGGAGCTGCTGGGGACGATCGAGAAGATCGCGGCGACCAAGGCCGAGCTGCTGGAGGGCCTGCGGCCGGGCGGGACCGCGGTCGTCCCGGCCGGCGAGCCGCTGCTCGCGACGCACCTCGAGGAGCTGCCGGAGGGCGTCAGGACCGTGACCTTCGGCGCGGGGGGCGACGTGCGCGCGCTGCCGGACACGCTCACGATCCCGTTCACGAGCGCGCACATGCGGTCCAACGCCCTCGCGGCGCTGGCCGCCGCGCGCGCCGTCGGCGTCGAGCCGACCGGCCACCTGGAGGTCGCGCTGAGCGGCCTGCGCGGCGAGCGCCGGGAGCTGGCCGGAGGGCTCGTCGTCATCGACGACTGCTACAACGCCAACCCGATGTCGATGCGCGCCGCTCTCGACGATCTCGCCGCGTCGAGCATCGCCCCGCCCACCCGCCGCGTCGCCGTGCTCGGCGACATGCTCGAGCTGGGGCCCGACGAGGTGCGCTTCCACGAGGAGATCGGCGCCCACGCGCGGGCGGCCGGGGTCGACCTGCTCGTCACCGTCGGCCCGCTCGCGGCGCACATGGGCCCCGCCTTCGGCGGCGAGACGGTCGCGGTCGACCGCGCCGCCGACGTCGTCGCCGCGCTGCGCCCCCGCCTGCGCCCCGGCGACACGATCCTCGTCAAGGCCTCGCGCGGCGTCGGCCTCGAAGTGGTCGCACGAGAGCTGGCGGCCGCCTGATGGGCGAGGTCCTGATCGCCGGGATGGCGTCGCTGCTCATCTGCATCTTCCTGAGCCCGTCGTTCATCTCCTACCTGCGGCGCCGCGAGTTCGGCCAGAACATCCGCGAGGAGGGGCCCGAGGGCCACCACGAGAAGGCCGGCACGCCCACGATGGGCGGGATCATCATCTTCACCGCGATCTCGGTGCCGTTCCTGCTGCTGAGCGACTACGACTGGCGCTCGGTCGGCGTCTACGCGGTCGCCATGTTGTCCGCGTTGCTCGGCTTCGCCGACGACTTCACGAAGATCATCCGGCGCCGGTCGCTCGGGCTGAGCGGCAAGGCGAAGCTCGGCGGCCAGGTCGCGATCTCGCTGTTGCTGTGGTACATCGCCACGCAGAAGGCCGACCTGCCCGCGACGCTGCGCCTGCGCACGATCGACGCGACCGTCGACCTCGGGATCTTCTACCCGCTCTTCATCTACCTCGTGGTCGCGGGCACGACCAACGCGGTCAACCTCACCGACGGCCTCGACGGCCTCGCCGCGGGCTGCGCGGCGATCGTCCTGCTCGCCTACATCGGGATCACGTTCATCACGAGCGGCCAGGACGACCTCGCGCTGCTCGCGGGCTGCCTGGTCGGCGCGTGCGTCGGGTTCCTGTGGTTCAACGCGTTCCCGGCGACGATCTTCATGGGGGACACGGGGTCGCTGGGGCTGGGCGGTGCCGTCGCGGGGCTCGCGGTGATGACCAAGACGGAGGAGATCCTCGTCCTGCTCGGCGGCATCTTCGTCGTCGAGGCGCTGAGCGTCCTGATCCAGGTCTTCAGCTTCCAGACCTTCCGCAAGCGCGTCTTCCTGATGGCGCCCATCCACCATCACTTCGAGATCCTGGGCTGGTCGGAGACCAAGATCATCCTGCGCTTCTGGATCATCGCCGCGGTGTGCGCGGCGAGCGGCTTCACGATCTACCAGCAGTCGATCGTCTAGGCGGCCCGCGCGATGCCGCTCCGCCCGCTGCTGCCGCCCGGTCCGTGGCTCGTCGTCGGCCTCGCCCGCTCGGGCGTCGCGGCGGCGGCGCTGCTGCGCGCGCGCGGGGAGGAGGTGCTCGCGACCGACCGCACGGCCGCGGATCGCCTGCGCGCGGAGCGGCTCCCGGACGGCGTCGAGCTGCACGCGGGCGTCGACGGCGTCGCGCTGCTGGAGCGCGTGCGCGCGGTCGTCAAGTCGCCGGGCGTGCCCGCGAGCGCACCGGTGGTCGCCGCCGCCCGCGCGCGCGGGATCCCGGTCCTCGGCGAGCTCGAGCTCGCGTGGCGTTGCGTCCCCAACGAGGTGATCGCGGTCACCGGCACGAACGGCAAGACGACGACGGTCGAGCTGCTCGGCCACCTGCACCGGGAGGCCGGCGTGCCGGTCGCGGTCGTCGGGAACGTGGGCACCGCGTACTCCTCGCTCGCGCTCGACCCGGACGCCCACGCGGGCGCCGTCGTGGTCTGCGAGGCCTCGTCCTTCCAGCTCGAGGACACGCTCGAGTTCGCGCCCGAGGCCGCCGTGATCCTCAACCTCGAGAGCGACCACCTCGACCGCCACGGCTCGCTCGCCGCCTACCACGCGGCCAAGTTGAAGGTCTTCGCGAACCAGGGCAACGACGACGTCGCGGTCGCGCCGGAGGGCCTCGGCGTCGTCGACCTCGGCGGCTGCGCGCGGCGCGTCTGCTTCGGGGACTCGCCGGAGGACGAGCTGTCGCTGCGCGCGGGCACGCTGTGGTGGGACCAGACGCCGCTGCTGCGCGCCGAGGAGCTCGCGCTGCGCGGGCCGCACAACGTCCGCAACGCGATGGCCGCCGCGGCCGTGGCGCTCGCCCGCGGGCTGCCGGTCGACGCGGTGCGCGAGGGCCTGCGGACCTTCGGCGGCGTTCCCCACCGCCTCGAAGAGGTCGTCGTGCGCGACGGCGTCACGTACGTCAACGACTCCAAGGCCACCAACGTGGCCGCGGCGCTCGTCGGGCTCGCGTCCTTCGAGGTCCCGGTCCACGTGATCCTCGGCGGGCAGGGCAAGGCGGAGGACTACTCGCCGCTGCGCGACGCGGTCGCCGCGCACTGCGCCGGGGCCTACCTGATCGGCGCCGAGGCGCCCGCGCTGCGGGCCGTCCTGGAGGGCGCCGCGCCGCTGCGGGACTGCGGCGACCTCGCCCACGCGGTGGCCGCCGCGCGCGCCGCCGCGCGCCCCGGGGAAGTCGTCCTGCTCTCGCCGGCGTGCGCCTCGTACGACCAGTTCGAGAACTTCGAGATCCGCGGGGAGGCTTTCCGGCAGCTAGCGCGAATGTAGGGCCTGATGGCTCGCCGCCGCCATCCCTACCCGATCGAGTACAACATCTTGATCACCGCCACCCTCTGCCTCCTGGCAGCCGGGGCGGTGATGGTGTTCTCTGCCTCGTCCGCACGCACGCTGCTCTCCGGGCAGGGTGACGGCACGTCGTTCATGGTCCGCTACGTGATCTACGGCGCCGTCGGCTTCGTGCTGATGCAGCTGATCGCGCGCCGGGGACTCGAACTGGTCCTGAAGGCCACCGTCCCGCTGCTGATCGGGTCGTTCGTGGCGCTCGTGCTCGTGAAGCTCCCGGGCTTCGGGGTGACGGTCAACGGCGCGCGCCGCTGGCTCGGCGCGGGGCCGCTCGTCTTCCAGCCGAGCGAGGTGATGAAGCTCGCGCTCGTGCTCTACGCGGCGAAGATCCTCGCCGAGCGCCCGGCGCTCCTGCGCCGCCCGCAGAACCTCGGGCCGCTCGCGCTGACGGCCGGGTGCGCGGTCCTGCTGATCGCCTCGCAGCCCGACCTCGGCACCGCCCTCGTCATCTGCTTCACCATGGCCGCGATGCTCGTCGCCGCGGGCATGCCGATCCGCTGGCTCGGCGCCGCGACCGGCGGCGGCGCGCTGCTGGTCACGATGTACGCCATGACCGCGTCCTACCGGCGCGACCGGCTGATGACGTTCATCGACCCGTGGGCGCACGCGGGCAACGAGGGCTTCCAGTCGGTGCAGGGCCAGATCGCGATCGGCTCCGGCGGGCTCTTCGGCCGCGGCCTCGGCGCCTCGCAGCAGAAGAACCTGTTCCTGCCCGAGGCGCACACGGACTTCATCCTGGCCATCGTCGGCGAGGAGCTCGGCGTCGTCGGGATCTGCGGGATCCTGTTCCTGTACGGGTTGCTGGCCTACGCGGGGCTGCGCGTCGCCAAGAACGCGCGCGGGACGTACGCGAAGCTCCTGGCGGCGGGCATCACGTCGCTGTTCCTCTCGCAGGCGATGTTGAACGTCTTCACCGTGCTGGGGCTCGCGCCGCTGACCGGCGTGCCGCTGCCGTTCATCTCCTACGGGTCGACCAACCTCATCGTGTTGCTCGTCGGCATGGGCGTCCTGCTCAACGTCGCGGGCGGGGGCAACGTGAAGCTGCGCGCGGTTCCGGATGTGGCAGGGTCCCGGAGGAATGGCACCAACCATCCTGATCGCGGCCGGCGGGACAGCGGGGCACGTGGTGCCGGCGCTGGCGGTCGCCGACGCGCTGCGAGCTGAGGCCGGCGCCCGCGTCGTCTTCGTCGGCGGCGAGCGGGCCGAGAAGACGCTCGTCCCGGAGGCGGGCTACGAGCTGCGGCCGATCGCCGTCGAGGGGCTGTCGCGGACGAACCCGCTGCGCGCCGCGCGCGGCGTCGTGAAGGCCGCGACCGCGATGCGCACCGCGCAGAAGATCATCCGCGACGTCCGCCCGGACGCGGTGATGGGCGGCGGCGGGTACGTGGCCGGGCCGGTCGGCGCGGCGGCCGCGGCGGGGCGGATCCCGCTGGTGCTGACGGAGGCCGACAGCCACCTCGGGCTGACGAACCGGCTGCTCGCGCGGTTCGCGCGGCGGGTGTGCCTGGCGTTCCCGCTCGCGGGGTTGGACGGCGAGCGGTACGTGGTGACGGGGCGGCCGGTGCCGCCGCCGGTCACGGACCGCGCGCGCGCCCGGGCGGCGTTCGGGCTCGGCGCCGACGACGTCTGCGTCCTCGTCTTCGGCGGCTCGCTCGGCGCGCGGTCGATCAACGAGGCGTCGGTCGACGCGTTCCGCGACGCGCCGTTCCACGTGCTGCACGCGTGCGGCGTCCGCGACTACGAGGCGCTGCGGCGGCGGCTGGGCTCGCCGCCGCCGGCGCGGTACGACCTGCGCGAGTACATCACGCCCTTCGGGGACGCCCTGGCCGCCGCCGACCTCACGGTCGCGCGCGCTGGCGGCTCGATCTTCGAGGTCGCCGCGCACGGGCTGCCGGCGATCCTGGTGCCCTATCCGCACGCGGCGGCCGATCACCAGACGGGCAACGCGCGGTGGATGGTGGACGCGGGCGCGGCGGTCGTGGTGCCGGACGCGGAGCTGACGCCGGAGCGCCTCGCCTCCGAGGTCGGCGCGCTGCTGGGCGACCGCGCGCGGCTCGCGGCGATGGCCGCGGCCTCGCGGGGGCTCGCGCGGCCGGACGCGGCGCGGGACATCGCGCACGAGGTGCTGGCGGCGGCCGGTGCCTGAGCCGTCCCTGCCGTGGGCCGGCCGGCGCGTCCACCTCGTCGGGATCGGGGGCGCGGGGATGAGCGGCTGGGCGCGGGTCGCCGTGCAGCTCGGCGCGACCGTGAGCGGCAGCGACCAGGCGGACTCGCCGGCGCTGGCGAAGCTCCGCGCGCTGGGGGTGACGGTCTTCGTCGGGCACGACGCCGCGAACGTCCCCGCGGGCGCCGACGTGTTCGTCTCCACCGCGATCCCGGCGGACAACCCGGAGCGCGTCGAGGGCGCGCTGCCGCGCGCCGAGCTGCTGCGCGAGCTGACGTCGCTGAAGCAGGTCATCGCGATCGCGGGCGCGCACGGGAAGACGACGACGTCGTCGATGGCCGCCCACGCGCTGCTCGGGGCGGGGGCCGAGCCGGGGTACCTGATCGGCGGCGCGCTGCGGACGACGGGCGAGAACGCGGACTGGGGCGCGGGGAAGTGGCTCGTGGTCGAGGCCGACGAGTCGGACCGGTCGATGCTCGCGCTGGACGTGGACGTGGCGGTGGTGCTGAACATCGAGCTGGACCACCACGCGACGTACGGCGGGTCGGTCGCGCGGCTGGAGGCGGTGTTCGACGCGTTCCGCGACGCGGCGCCCGCGCGGGTCGTGGCGCCGGAGCTGGCGCGTCCCGGCGACACGGTCTTCGCGCCCGAGGACGTCGTCCTGGAGCCCGGCGGGTCGCGGTTCACGTGGCACGGCCGCCCGGTCGTGCTGCAGGTGCCCGGCGAGCACAACGCGCGCAACGCGGCGGCGGCGCTCGAGGCGATCCGGGTGGCGGGGGCGGCGGACCTCGACGCGGCGGTCGCGGCGCTGGAGTCGTTCGCGGGCGCGGGGCGCCGGTTCGAGCGCCTGGGCGAGACGCCGTCCGGCGCGCTCGTCGTCGACGACTACGCGCACCACCCGACGGAGGTCGCGGCGACGATCGCGGCGGCGCGGTCGCTCGCGCCGCGGCGGTTGATCGCGGTGTTCCAGCCGCACCTGTTCTCGCGGACGCAGGAGCTCCACCGCGAGTTCGGGGCGGCGCTCGCCGCCGCCGACGTGGCGGTGGCGCTCGACGTCTACCCGGCCCGCGAGCGCGCGGCGGACTTCCCGGGCGTGAGCGGCAAGCTGATCGCCGAGGCGGCCGCGGACGCGGCGGGCGGCCGGCCCGTGTTCTGGCTGCCGACGCTGGACGACGCGCGGGCGGTCCTGGCGCCGCGCCTGCGTCGCGGCGATCTCGTCCTCGTGCTGGGCGCGGGCGACGTCGACCGCCTCGGCCGCGCGCTCGTCGCCTGAGTGGCGCTCGGCTGGGTGCTCTCGGCGAGCACCCGCCGACGAATGGCACCTGGACGTTGCATCCCAACGTCCATGTGACATCCGTCGGCGGTGCGGTCCCGAATCGTCTAGCTGGGCGCCTGCGGACCTCCCTTGCAGGTCCCGCCGCCTCCACGGCGAACCTCGCAGGCGGATGCACCGTGCCGCCGCCATGCCGCGGGTCCGCAGCCTTCCGCGGGTTCCGCGGGCTGCTGTGTGGGCCCTCGCCCTCATCGTCCTGCTGATCGCGGGCCTGCTCTGGTTCCGCGACTCGTCGCTCGTCGCGGTCGACAAGGTGACCGTCGTCGGGCTCTCCGGGCCGGAGACCGCGCGGGTCACCGCGCAGCTGGAGACGGCGGCCAAGGACATGACCACCCTCCACGTCCGCACCGACCAGCTGCGCGCCGTCACGGACCCGTACCCGGTCGTCAAGGACCTCAAGGTCACCACCGACTTCCCGCACGGCCTGAAGATCGCGATCGTGGAGAACACGCCGGTCGCGGTCGTCGTCGCGGGCGGGGAGAAGACGCCGGTCTCCGGCGACGGGCACCTCCTGCGCGGCGCGGCCCAGCGGACGCTCCCGACGGTCCCCGTGAGCGTCGCCCCGAGCGGCGACCACGTCGTCGACCAAGTCGCCCGCGGGGCCATCGCCGCCCTCGCGGCGGCGCCCGCCGCGCTCCGCGATCGCGTCCTGCGCGCGTCCTCGACGAAGCAGGGCGGGCTCACGCTCGTCCTCCGCGACGGTCCCGACCTCCGCTTCGGCGGCACCGACCGGCTCGCCGCCAAGTGGGCCGCGGCCGCCGCCGTGCTCGCCAGCAAGGACTCCGTCGGCGCCACCTATCTCGACCTCCGCTACCCCGAGCGGCCCGCCGCCGGGGGCCTGGAGGACCCAGCGCTCCAGCGCGATCCGGAGGCCGTCAACTCGGCGGATCCGGCCGGAACGGCCTCGTCGGCGGTGCCGGCGACGGGCACCACGCCATAGCAACCTTCAACCTCACCCTGAGCCTTCGGAACGCCGTAAGTCTCAAGGACAACTACAGACTCCCGCAAACTGCAAGCAAGATTGCGCTCTAGACTTGGCGTTGACACCCAAGAATGCCGATGCGTACGGTGCATCGGCCGGGAGAGACGCGGAAGCGCGCGAACTCTCGACGCTACCTAGAGGGTCGGACAGGAACTTCAAGCACATGGAAAGCGGCAGCTACCTCGCGGTCATCAAGGTCGTCGGCGTCGGCGGCGGTGGGACCAATGCGGTCAATCGCATGGTCGACGCCGGCCTGCGCGGCGTCGAGTTCGTGGCCGCGAACACCGACGCGCAGGCGCTCGCAATGTGCGACGCCGACATCAAGCTCAACATCGGCCACGAGCTCACCAAGGGGCTCGGGGCGGGTGCGAACCCGGACGTCGGCTTCGGCGCCGCGGCCGAGTCGCGGGACGACATCAAGGAGGCGCTGAAGGGCGCCGACATGGTCTTCGTCACCGCCGGCGAGGGCGGCGGCACCGGCACCGGCGCCGCCCCCGTCATCGCCGAGATCGCCAAGAACGAGATCGGCGCGCTGACGGTCGGCGTGGTCACCAAGCCGTTCGAGTTCGAGGGCACGCAGCGCATGCGCCAGGCCGAGGAGGGCGTCCAGCGCCTCCGCGACGTGGTCGACACGCTGATCGTGATCCCGAACGAGAAGCTCCTGGCGCTCGTCGAGCGGCGCACGACGATCCTCGAGGCGTTCCGGGAGGCCGACAACGTCCTCCGCCAGGGCGTCCAGGGGATCACGGACCTCATCACGATCCCGGGCCTCATCAACCTGGACTTCGCCGACGTCCGCACGATCATGCAGGACGCCGGCTCGGCGCTCATGGGCATCGGGCAGTCCGGCGGCGAGACCCGCGCGGCCGACGCCGCGAAGACCGCGATCAGCAGCCCGCTGCTGGAGCAGTCGGTCGAGGGCGCGACGGGCATCCTCCTCAACATCACGGGCGGCCCCGACATCGGGCTGTTCGAGATCAACGAGGCGGCCGAGATCGTCCAGGGCGCGGCCGACGCGAACGCCAACATCATCTTCGGCTCCGTCATCGACGAGTCGCTGGGTGACGAGGTCCGCGTCACGGTCATCGCCACCGGCTTCGACCACGGCCGCGCGCGGCCGCGTCAGGCCCGCGAGGAGACCCGCGACAGCGCCCGCCGTCGCGACCGCTCCCCGCGCGTCGAGCGCGAGTCGCTCGAGATCCGCGACGACGAGATCGACATCCCGCCCTTCCTGCGGTAGCGGGACCACCGGTCCGCACGCGGACCACCCAGGCGGAAATCAGCGCTCCGACCCCGACGGAGGACCAGGTCCAGGTCCTCCGTCGGACGGAAGAATCCCAAGAACCGGGGATGGCGCCGAGCACCTGAAGTGACGACAATCACCTGGAACACCCCCCGTTCCAGCTTCGTCACCCGTCACCGCCGCAAGGACGCATCGATGCAAGACATGACCACGGATGAGCTCGCCGAGCTCCTGGCGCAGCTCGAGTTGAGCACCGAGGACTCGCGCGACGAGCTCCTCACGGACTTCCTCGTCCGTCCGTACCCCACGAAGTCGACGCAGGACAACTAGCCGGCCGCGGCCGGGCTACGACGCGCTGAGCGCGGGGGCCGGCACGACGCCGCCCCGCCGTGCGGCGTCGAGCGCCTCGAGCGTCCGCGTGACGGCCTCGGGCAGCGTGCGGGCCGGGAGGCCGACGCCGGCGAAGACCTCGTCGACCAGGGAGTTCATGGTCGCGGTCTCGCGACGGCGGGCGCGTGCGGCGGCGGCGACGAGCACGGGGCAATCGTCACAGCGCGGGCAGGAGCGGCAGCAGCGCGTCGTCGGGGACATGACCGCCGCGATCGTAGCAAGAGTCGTAGGGCGCCCTAAGCATTCGTAGGGGCTCCTAACGTCAAAATAGACCCACCTAACTTGCTGGAGCAGGGGTTTTCCGCCCGCTAGGGTCGAGCCCATGCCTTCCGAGCGCTTCGTCGATGCCTTGAACTCGCAGGTCTCCCGCGAGTTCGCCGCCGCCCACCAGTACACGGCCATCGGCGCCTACTACGCGGGGGAGACCTACCCGCAGCTCGCCGCCTTCTTCTACCAGCAGGCCGAGGAGGAGCGGGAGCACGCGCTCAAGATGGTCAACTACCTCCTCGACACGAACTCCCCGGTGAACTTCACCGGCGTCGACGCGCCGCGCACGAGCTTCGAGGACCACATCGCGCCGATCCGCCTCGCCTTCGAGCAGGAGAAGTCGGTCACGGTCTCGATCAGCGAGCTCTTCGAGGTCGCCCGCGAGACCCGCGACTACCGCAGCGAGCAGTTCCTCGACTGGTTCCTGGAGGAGCAGACCGAGGAGGAGTCCTCGATGTCGGACCTGCTGGCGGTCGCCGAGCGCACCGCGACCGTCCCGATGCTGCTCGAGGAGTACCTCGCCCGCGAGACGCCGGGCGCGCACAAGGACTGAGGCCGGGACCCGCGGAGCGGTGCGCTAGCCTCGCCGCGTGGCCGCCGCCTCCGCTGACACCGCGCTCAAGCGCACCCCGCTGCACGACCGGCACGTCGCCGCGGGGGCCAAGCTCGTCCCCTTCGCCGGCTGGGAGATGCCCGTCCAGTACGAGGGCGTGCGGGCCGAGCACCTCGCGACCCGCGCGACCGCCGGCGTCTTCGACGTCTCCCACATGGGCGAGATCGCGACCGAGGGCCCTGACGCCGAGGCCTACCTCCAGCACCTGCTGAGCAACGACGTCACGAAGCTCCAGGTCGGCGGCGCGCAGTACTCGGTCCTGTGCCGCGAGGACGGGGGCGTCCTCGACGACCTCTTCACCTACCGCCTCGGCGCCGAGTCGTTCCTGACGGTCACCAACGCGTCCAACCACGACAAGGACCTCGCGTGGTTCCTCAAGCAGGCCGAGGGCTACGACGTCACCGTCACCGACGCGCACGACCGCTACGCGATGCTCGCCGTCCAGGGCCCGCAGGCGCGCGAGATCGTCCAGGCGCTCGCCGACGCGCCGCTGCCCGACCGCTTCACGTGCCGCCACCGGATGCTGCGCGGCCAGCGCGTCCTGGTCTGCGGCACGGGCTACACCGGCGAGGACGGGGTCGAGCTGCTCTGCGACCCGGCCGACGCGCCGATGATCTGGGACGAGGTGGTCAAGCGCGGCGCCGTGCCCGCCGGCCTCGCCGCGCGCGACACGCTGCGCCTCGAGGTCAACTACCACCTGTACGGCAACGACCTGATGGAGGAGCGCGGCCCGATCGAGGCCGGCCTCGGCTGGGCGTGCAAGGAGGACACCGGCTTCATCGGGTCCGACGCCGTCCGGGCCGTCCGGGAGGCCGGCCCCGCCGAGAAGCTCGTCGCCTTCACGATGGCCTCCGGGATCGCCCGCCAGGGCAACCCGGTCGTCGGCGGGGGCGAGGTGACGTCGGGGACGATGTCGCCGTCGCTGGAGATCGGGATCGGCATGGCCTACGTACCGTCGGAGAAGGCAGCCGAGGGCACCGAGCTCGAGATCGACGTCCGCGGGAAGCGCCGTTCCGCGACCGTCACGAAGAAGCCCCTCCTCAAGAAGTAGGCTGCCGCGCCATGGCCGACGCGAGCTACCCCACCGAACTCCTCTACCACCCCGAGCACGACTGGGCCAAGGTCGAGGACGGCACCGCCGTCTTCGGCATCACCTGGTTCGCCCAGGACGCCCTCGGCGAGGTCGTCTTCTTCGACCCGCCCGAGGTCGGCTCGACGGTCACGGCCGGCGAGTCCTACGCCGAGGTCGAGTCCGTCAAGGCGGTCTCCGACGTCATCGCGCCGCTCAGCGGCGAGATCATCGAGGTCAACCTCGGTCTCGGCGACACGCCCGAGAACATCAACAACGACGCCTACGGCGACGGCTGGATGGTCAAGGTGAAGCTCTCCGACGAGTCGGAGATCAACAGCCTCCTCGACGCCGCCGCCTACGAGGCGACCCTCTCCTAACTCCCCGAAGGACGCTCTTGACGCAGTACACCGCCGTCACCGACGCCGACCTGGCGGAGATGCTCTCCGCGATCGGCGTCAGCTCCGTCCAGGAGCTCTTCGATCGCCAGATCCCCGCCGACGTGCGGCTGGGACGCGCGCTGGACCTGCCCGAGGGCATGCCCGAGCAGGAGGTCTACGGCCACCTGCGCGAGCTCGCGCGCAAGAACGTCAGCGCCGAGGACGAGATCACGTTCCTGGGCGCCGGGATGTACGACCACTACGTCCCCGCCGTCATCGACATGCTGCTGGGGCGCTCGGAGTTCCTGACGCCCTACACGCCGTACCAGCCCGAGGTCTCGCAGGGCAACCTGCAGGCGATGTTCGAGTACCAGACGGCGATCTCCGAGCTCACGGGGCTGCCGGTCTCCAACGCGTCGGTCTACGAGGGGCCCTCGGCGGTGGCGAGCGCCGGGTACCTCGCGCGGCTCGCGAACGGCAAGCCGAAGTTCGTCGTCTCGCGCGGGCTGCACCCACACTCGCGCGACACGCTCGCGACCTACGCGCACGGCTTCGGCGCGGAGATCGTGGAGGTCCCGCTGAAGGACGGCGTGACGGACCCCGACGCGTGGGCCGAGGCCATCGACGGCGAGACCGGCGCGGTCTTCTTCCAGCAGCCGAACTTCCTCGGCGCGGTCGAGGACGCGGCGGCGCTCGCGAGCGCGGCGAAGGACTCGCCCGCGGTCGTCGTCGGCCAGTACGACCCGATCCCGCTGGGCATCCTCAAGCCGCCCGGCGAGTGCGGGGTGGACGTCTGCGTCGGCGAGGGCCAGACGCTCGGCAACCGCCTCGACTTCGGCGGCCCGTCGTTCGGCTTCTTCGCCGCGACGGAGGCCTACCTGCGGCGCATGCCGGGCCGGATCGCGGGCGAGACCGTCGACGCCGACGGCCGCCGCGGCTTCGTCCTCACGCTCCAGACCCGCGAGCAGCACATCCGCCGCGAGAAGGCGACGTCGAACATCTGCACGGCGCAGGCGCTCAACGCGCTCGCCGGCGTGGTCTACCTGACGTGGCTGGGCAAGCAGGGGCTCGTCGACCTCGGCGAGCTGCTGCTGCAGCGCACGCACTACGCGCGCTCGGCGCTGGTGGAGCTCGAGGGCGTCACGGCGCTGCACGAGCAGCCGGTCGTCCGCGAGTTCGCGCTGGACCTCGAGGGCGTCGACGTCGCCGCGGTCATCCGCCGCTGCCAGGACGCGGGCGTCAACCCGGGCTACGCGCTCGGCCGCGACTACGAGGAGTTCCCCAACGGCTTGTTGGTGGCCTTGACCGAGCAGCGCTCGAAGGCCGACGTCGACACGCTGGTCGAGGTCCTCGGGGCGGCGATCGCCGCGGAACGCTCCGCCGGCGTGGAGGTGACGGCATGAACGTGATCAACGACAACAAGCTGCACGGGGATCCGGGGATCGAGGCGCACGAGCTGCACCACGAGATCCCGGTCTCCGCCGAGGGCGCGACGCCGATGCAGCGCGATCGCGCGACGACGATCTTCGAGAAGGGCGCCGCGGGCCGGCGCGCCTTCGTGGCGCCGAAGCTCGACGTGCCGGAGGTCGACGGGCTGCTGCCCGACGCGCTGCGGCGCACGGCGCCGGCGCGCCTGCCGGAGGTGAGCGAGCCGGAGCTGGTCCGCCACTACGTCAAGCTCTCGCGCCGGAACTTCGACCTCGACACGGGCTTCTACCCGCTCGGGTCGTGCACGATGAAGCACAACCCGCGGCTGCACGAGCGGGTCGCGTCGCTGTCCGGCCACGCGCGCCTGCACCCGCTGCAGGCGCCGGAGCGCTCGCAGGGCGCCTTGGAGCTGATGTACAACCTGGAGCGCGCGCTCGGCGAGGTCAGCGGCCTGCCGCACGTCTCGCTGCAGCCGAGCGCCGGGTCGCACGGCGAGCTCGCGGGCGTCCTGCTCACGCGGGCGTTCCACGAGGACCGCGGCCAGGTCCGGACGAAGGTCCTGACCCCCGACACCGCGCACGGCACCAACCCGGCGACGGTGACGATGGCCGGCATGACGGTCGTCAAGGTCGGGACGAACCCCGACGGCGGCGTCGACCTCGACGACCTCCGGGCCAAGGCGGACGACTCGGTCGCCTGCCTGATGCTGACCAACCCCAACACCTTGGGGATCTTCGACCCCAACATCACGGAGATCGCCAAGATCGTCCACGACGTGGGGGCGACGCTCTACTACGACGGCGCGAACCTCAACGCGATCATGGGCAAGGCGCGCCCGGGCGACATGGGCTTCGACATCGTGCACTTCAACCTGCACAAGTCGTTCACGCAGCCGCACGGCGGCGGCGGGCCGGGCTCCGGGCCGATCGCGGTGAGCGAGCGGATGAAGCCGTACCTCATGAACCCGCGGATCGTCCGCGAGGACGACGGGTCCTTCGACCTCGACGACCACGGCTACGAGAAGTCGATCGGCCGGCTGCGCGGGTTCCAGGGCAACTACGGGTGCTTCGTGCGCTCCTACGCCTACATCTGCTCGCTGGGCGGCGAGGGGCTGACGGACGCGTCGGAGACGGCGGTGCTGAACGCCAACTACCTGCTGGCGAAGCTCACGGAGCACGGGGTGGCCGACAAGCTCCCGCTCGCCTTCGGCGACGGGTGCATGCACGAGTTCGTCCTCTCCGGCGCGCCGATGAAGAAGGAGCTCGGGATCAAGACGCTCGACCTCGCCAAGCGGCTGCTCGACCATGGCTACCACCCGCCGACGGTCTACTTCCCGCTGCTGGTGGACGAGGCGCTGCTCGTGGAGCCGACGGAGACCGAGACGCGCGAGACGCTCGACGGCTTCGCGGAGGCGATCGCGAAGATCCTGACCGAGGCGGAGCAGGATCCGCTGATCGCGCAGAACGCGCCCTACACGACGCCGGTGCGCCGCCTCGACGAGGCGCGCGCGGCGAAGACGCCCGTCATCCGCCAGCCGCTGGGCTAGCGGCTGCGCGGCCGGTCGAAGCGGGCGACGTTGCCCGCCTCGGCCGGCTGGGAGTCGACGTGCCGCTGGACCGCGTTGGCCTCGGCGCAGAGCGTCGTGAAGCCGGTCTGCAGCCAGTCGTTGGCGGCGGCGAGCGCGAGCATGGGGAGGACGACCTGCGCCTCGCGCGGGCGCAGCAGCCGCATCCCGACGAGCCCGAGCGCGCTCCACGAGCCCACGCAGCGCGTGCAGCTCAGCAGCTCGCCGACCGCGTAGCGCATGCGCCGGCCCTTCGGCCGCCGCTCGCCGTCGGGCCGCTCCTCCAGGAATGGCTCGCGGACCCACGAGTCCACCTTCTCCTTGGCGATCAGCTTCGCCAGCGCGAAGGTCGCGAGCCCCATCACCGGCAGCTCGCCATGCCGGATGGGCTCCGCCCCCTGCGAGCGCGCGGCCACCAGCAACGCGCCGGTCAGCGCGCCGTAGCCCGCGCTGAGCGCGGCGTAGTCGATCGGCTTGGTCGGGGTCTTGCTGACGGGATCCACGGTGTCAAGCGGCTACCCGCCCCGGGCGCTTCATAGACTCCGCTGCGATGCGCATCTTCAGTGGGATCCAGCCCACGGGTCGGAAGCACCTGGGCAACTACATCGGGGCGATCCTCCAGTACGTCGAGGGGCAGCAGCGCGCGGCGGACGCCGGCGACGTCGCCATCTACTGCGTGGTGGACCTGCATGCGATGACCGTGCCGTGGCAGCCCGCGGAGATGCGCGAGCGGGTCTACGACACGGCGGCGATCCTGCTCGCGGCGGGCCTGGACCCCGAGCGGTGCGTCTTCATCCGCCAGAGCGACGTGCACGAGCACACCGAGCTGGCCTGGTACATGGGCGCCGTCACCGCGCACGGCGACCTCAACCGGATGCACCAGTTCAAGGAGAAGTCGGCCAAGCAGCGGGACCTCGTCTCCGCCGACCTCTTCACCTACCCGGTGCTGATGGCCGCCGACGTCCTGGCCTACCGCGCCCACGAGGTGCCGGTCGGCGACGACCAGCGCCAGCACGTGGAGCTGATGCGCGACGTCGCGCAGCGCTTCAACGAGCGCTTCGGCGAGGTCCTGGTCGTGCCGGAGCTGCGGATCCCCGAGGTCGGCGCGCGGATCATGGACCTCCAGAACCCGACGTCGAAGATGTCGACCACGGCCGACTCGCCCGAGGGGACGGTCTACGTGCTCGACGACGCCAAGACGGTCGAGAAGAAGTTCAAGCGCGCGGTGACCGACTCCGACGACCCGCCGCGGATCGCGCGCGACCCGTCCAAGCCGGGCGTCTCGAACCTCATCGACATCCTCGCCGCGGCGCGCGGGTCGTCCTTCGCCGAGGCCGAGGCCTCGCTGGCCGGCGCGCGCGGCTACGGCGACCTCAAGGCCGCGACCGCCGACGCGGTCAACGCGATGCTCGAGCCCGTCCGCGAGCGCTACACCGCGCTGCGCGCCGACGAGGACGCGCTGGAGGCGATCTTCGCCGCCGGGGCCGACAAGGCGCGCGCGATCACGCAGGACACGCTGGCCGACGTCCGGCAGGCGATCGGCGTGGGCCCGCGCGGCTGAATCTCCGCACGTTGCGGGCCTTCCGGCCGTGGGCGTCGGGACCGGTCGCTACGGTCTTGCCGGTATGAGCACCCTGGTCGCCGAGCTCGAGCTCGACCTCGAGGTCTTCACCGGCCCGTTCGACCTCCTGCTGACGCTGGTCCTCCGCGAGGAGGTCGATCTGCTGGAGGTGGACCTGGCCGACGTCGTCCTCTCCTACATCGACGTCCTCGAGTCGCGCGGCGAGCTCGACCTCGAGGTCGCCACCGAGTTCCTGGTGCTCATCGCGGCGCTGCTGGAGCTCAAGTCGCGCCTGATGCTGCCGCGCGAGGACGAGGAGCTGCTCGACTGGGAGCCCGACGTCGCCGCCGAGGAGCTGCTCGCACGGATGCTCGAGGCCAAGCGCTACCGCTCCGCCGCGCTGCACCTGATCGAGAAGCTGCACGGCGAGGACGGCGTGCGCTTCCGCAGCGCGCCGCTGCCGGCGCGCCTGCGGGTGACCGAGGTCGTCGACCTCGAGGGCGTCTACAAGCCCGCGCGCCTCGGCCGCGCGATCGGCGGGCTGCTGGCGATGCCGCCGCGCGTCGACATCCGCCACCTGACGATCCCGCGCGTGTCGGTCGCCGACCGCCTCGCGCACCTGCGCCGGCTGCTGCGCTCCGGCAGCCGCACGACCTTCGAGGAGGCCGTCCGCGGCGCCGACCGCGTCACGGTCTGCGTGACGCTCTTCGCGCTGCTCGAGCTCTACAAGCAGGGCGAGGCGACCTGGACGCAGGACGAGCCGTTCGGCGAGATCGAGATCCGCCCGGGCGCGGCCGAGGCGTCCGCGCCCGCGGCCGCCGCGGTGGCGTGAGCGACCTCGCCCGCACCGTCGAGGCGCTCCTCTTCCTCTCGGCCGATCCCGTCACCGAGATGGAGCTGCTCGCCGCGTGCGAGTGCGAGGAGGAGGCGCTGACCGCGGCGCTGGCCGAGCTGGCCGAGGCGTTCGCGCCCGGGCGGCGCGGGCTGGAGCTGCGCGAGCTCGCCGGCGGCTGGACGCTCGCGACCGCGCCGGACACCGAGCAGGCCGCGCGCCGCCTGCTCTCCAAGCCGCGCACGCCGCCGCTCTCGCCCGCCCAGGTCGAGACGCTCGCGATCGTCGCCTACCTGCAGCCGGTCTCGCGGCCGGAGATCACGCGGATCCGCGGCGTCTCCGCCGACTCGGCCGCGGGCACGCTGCTCGAGCGCGGGCTGATCGAGGAGTCCGGCCGCTCGCCGTTCGGCGCCGTGCTCTACCGCACGACCTCGCTGTTCCTGAAGCTCTTCGGCATGGTCTCGCTCGACGACCTGCCCGACGTCGAGGAGTGGGATCCCTCGCCGGAGGAGGAGGCCGACCTGCGCGAGCGCCTGCTGCGCGCGGGCGAGGCGCGCGCCGGCGCGACGCCCGCGACGCAGGGGCTCGACGAGGGCGGCGCCGCGGCCGGCATCGCGAGCCCGATCGAGGGCGACGGGGCGGACCCCGCGGCCGCGGGGCTGGGCCCGGCGGAGGACGCCGCGGCCGAGGCGGCCGAGCGCGAGGCGCTCGGCGAGGGGGAGGACGTCCCGGCCGAGCGCGAGGCGCTCGGCGAGGGGGAGGACGCGCCGGCCGAGCGCGAGGCGCCCGGCGAGGAGGACGCGCCGCCCGAGCGCGAGGCGCCCGGCGGGGACGCGCCGCCCGCCTGAGGCGCTAGGAGCGGGAGCCCTCCCGCTCGCGCAGCAGCGCGGCGAGCGCGACGTGGCCGCCCTGCTCGGCCCAGCCGGAGGCGGGGCCGTCGTACCGCGCGTCGCGGAGGGTCGGGTCGGCGCCGGCGGCCAGCAGCGCCTCGACGGCGGCGGTCTGGCCGGACTGGGCGGCGATGTGCAGCGCCGTCACGCCCTCGCCGTGCGACGGGCCGCCGAAGGTCGCGCGGGCGTTCACGTCGGCGCCGAGCGCGACCAGCCGCTCGATCGCCGCCACGCGGCCCTGCGCGGCGGCCCAGGTCAGGGCGGTGCCGCGGTAGACGTCGGCGTCGATCCGCGCCCCGCGCTCCACCAGCAGCGCGACCGCGTCGGCGCGATCGGCGCGGGCGGCCCACGAGAGCGCCTCGTCGACGATCTCCTGCGGGTCGTCGGCCGGCGTCCACGCGGGGAAGCCGCCGTGCGGGCGGTAGAAGGAGCGCAGCGCGCCCGCCGCCTCGCTCACGACGCCGTCGGCGGAGACCATCGCGTCGATGGTCGCCAGGTCGCCGGTGCCCGCCGCGACGCGGAGGTTGTCGGGCGCGCGGCCCGCGGTCAGCAGGACGTCGACCACCGCGCGGTGGCCCCAGAAGAGCGCGACGACCAGCGGCGTCCCGCCCGCGCCGCGGCCGGAGACGTCGGCGGGCGCGCCCGCGTCGAGCAGCAGCCGCGCGAGGTCGGCGCGGTCGCCGTAGGCCGCCTGGTGCAGCGGCGTCCAGCCGTGCGCGTTGGGATGCGCGACGTCGGCGCCCGCGTCCAACAGCACCGTGATGGTCGCCGCGTCGCCCGCCATGTTGATGAGCGCGTTGCCGTTGGTCCCGCGCGCGGTCGCGAGCTCCGGGAACCGCGCGAGCAGCGCGGCGAGGTCGTCGACGCGCCCGTCCTCCAGCGCGCGATAGGCGCGCGCGAACGGCTCGCCGCTCTCGGCCAGCCCCTCGACGTGGCGCCGCAGCGCCGACCAGCTCGCGAAGCCGTGGCGCTGCGCGACGACCACGCGCGCGCCCTGCGGCGTCATCTCGACGCGCTCGCCCTCGAAGACCGCCTCGGCGCTCGGCGTGCGGTCGATCGCCGAGGCGAGCAGCCCGTCGGCGCGGCCCTCGTAGTACTCCATGTCGTCGTGGAAGGCGTGCTCGAGGCCCTCGCCGCCGAGGTCGAGCCGCTCGACGTAGGCCTGCAACTTGACCCACGTCGGGAAGCCGTGCTCGCGGGCGACGACCAGCAGCGCGCCCGCGTCCTTGAGCGGCTTGGCGGGATCCGGGCGGAACGGCGCGACGCGGGCGAGCGCCTCGGCGTCGCCGCGGCGGTGCGCGCGCTCCAGCTCGCGGGCCTGGCGGTGGAGGGCGTCGAGGGTGAGCGCGGCCGGAGGCATCGCGCCCAGCTTACGAGGCGGCGCCGCGCCGTCCGCCCGCGGAGGGCGGGCTACGACGCGGCGGCGAGCGCCTTCGCGGCGAGCTGCCCGCAGGCCGCGTCGATGTCCTGGCCGCGCGTCAGCCGGACGGTCGCGCCGATCCCGTGCTCCTCGAGCGCGGCCCTGAAGGCCGCGATCGCCTCGCGCCCCGAGCCGTCGTAGGTGCCGGTCGGGTTGTAGGGGATCAGGTTGATCTTGTACTTCTTGGGATCGAGCACGTCGGCGAGCTGCACGGCCTGCGCGTAGGAGTCGTTGATCCCCTTCAACATCACGTACTCGATGAAGATCATGCGCTTCTTCGCCTCGTAGAAGCGGTCGCACGCCTCGAGCACCGACGCCAGCGAGTAGCGGTCGTTGACCGGCATGATCTGCGAGCGCAGCGTCTCGTCGGCGGCGTGCAGCGAGAGCGCCAGGCGGATCGGCATGTCGCTCTCGGCCAGCGCCTCGATCCCTGGCTTCCAGCCCACCGTCGAGATCGCCGTGCGGCGGTGCGAGATCCCGACGTCCGGCAGCCGCCGGCACGCCTCGAGCACGTTGTCGAGGTTCATCATCGGCTCGCCCATGCCCATGAAGACGACGTGGTCGACCTGCTCGATGCGGCGGAAGTGCAGCGCCTGGTCGAGGATCTCGCTCACGGTCAGGTTGCGGCCGAACTTCATCGTGCCGGTCGCGCAGAAGGTGCAGGTCAGCGGGCAGCCCGACTGCGAGGAGAGGCAGAGCGAGCGGCGGCCGTCGCGGTAGCGCATCAGGACGGCCTCGACCGGCCGCTGGTCCTTGCGCGTGTGGAACAGCGCCTTGATCGTGCCGTCCTTGGAGTGCGCCTCGTTGGTGACCTCGAGCGTCGAGAACGGCACGCGCGCGTCGAGCTCGCCGCGGAGGTCGGCGGGCAGGTTGGTCATGCCCTCGTAGCCCTTGGTCCCGCGCGCGGTCCACTCCCACACCTGCTTGGCGCGGAAGGGCGGCTGGCCGAGGTCGGCCAGCGTGGTGTCGAGCAACGCGAGGTCCATGGGACGGCTACAGGCTAGCCGCCGGCAGCTCGGCGACCGTGACCACCAGCTCGCGGAACGTCGCCTGCACGAGCGCGGGGCGGCCGGTGCCGAAGTCGGTGGTGCCGGCCGAGAGGAAGTCGCCCTCCAGCAGGACGAGCGTCGCGCCGCCGACCGCGAAGACCTCGACGCGCCCCGGCCGCGGGTCGACGAGGTTGACCTCGCGGTCGTCGACCACCAGGAGCGGCCCGACGACCGACAGCCCCGTGTTGCCCTCGCCCTGCGCCGCGGCGACGACCCGCTGGCCGAGGTGGGCGCGGAGCCACGCGATGACGCCGTCGAAATCCATGCCGGTAGCCTCGCAGGCCGCATGCGCCTCGCGAAGTACCTCGCCCACGCCGGCGTCGCCTCCCGCCGCGCCGCCGAGGAGATCATCGCCGGCGGCCGCGTCACGCTCGACGGCGAGATCGTCACCGATCCCGCGCGGGACGCCGACGACACGCGCGTCGTCACGGTCGACGGCCGCGAGATCCGGATCGGCAGCGCCGTGCAGGAGCGCGCGGTCTGGCTCGTCCACAAGCCGCGCGGCGTCGTCTCCACGGCCAAGGACACCCACGGGCGCAAGACGGTGGTCTCGATGGTCGACGCGCCCGGCACGCGCCTCTACCCGGTCGGCCGGCTCGACGCCGACACCACCGGGCTGATCCTCCTCACCGACGACGGCGACCTCGCCAACCGCCTCACGCACCCGCGCTACGAGGTCCCGAAGGTCTACGTCGCCGACGTCGGCCGCGGCGGGGTCCCGGTGCCCGACCGCGCGCTGCGCCGGCTGCGCGAGGGCGTCGTCCTCGAGGACGGCAAGACGCTGCCCGCCGCGGTCCGCCAGCTGAAGCCCGGCGTCCTGGAGATCACGCTGCGCGAGGGCCGCAAGCGCCAGGTCAAGCGGATGTGCGCGGAGGTCGGCCAGCCGGTCGCCCGGCTCAAGCGCGTGGCCTTCGGCCCGCTGCGGCTCGGCGACCTCGCCGAGGGCCGCGTGCGGCGGCTCAGCCCCGCTGAGATCCAGCGCCTGCGCGACGCAGCGGCACCACCTGCGCCCGCGCGGGGCTGACCACCTGGTCGCGCCCGTGGGCCTTGGCCTGGTTGAGCGCGAGGTCGGCGGCCGCGAGCGCCGCGGCGACCGCCTGCTCGCCGTCGCCGACCATGGCGATCCCGCTCGAGGCGGTGGTGCGGACGTCGAGGGCCCAGGTCCCGACCTTCTCGTCGCGGATCGCGGCGATCGCGCGGTCGAGGGCGAGCGTGACGCCGTCGGCGTCGGTGTCGGGCAGGAGGATCAGGAAGCCCTCCTCGCCCGCGCGGCCGAGGACGTCGTTGTCGCGCAGCAGCGCGCGGAGGCGGCGGGCGACCGACATCAGGACGGCGTCGGCGGCCAGCGCGCCGTGCTCGTCGCCGATCGCCTTCAGGCCGTCGACGTCGAGGAGCGCGACGCCCAGCGGTGCGCCCGGGGCGCGGGTCCCGTGCAGGTGCTCGGCGGCGACGAGCGTCGCCGCGCGGGTCTTGACGCCGGTCAGCGGGTCGAGCGCGCCCGCGCGCTCGTCGGCGCGGTGGCCGAGCACGCCGAGGCGCCGGACGCCGCCGAGGAGCAGCACGAGCAGCAGGGCGGAGGCCAGGACGTCGAGCACGCCGGAGGCGTACCAGCCGACCGTGAAGCGCGTGAGCGACGCGAGCGCCAGCGCGGTCCCGGCCAGGATGCAGGCGACCACGACCAGCAGGCGGCGCTCGATCGCGCTGCGGCGCCCGCGGCGGGCGACGACGACGAGCGCGAGCAGGTCGAGCCCGACCACGGCGGCGCCCGCGGCGAGGCCGAAGCCGGTGAGGTCGTCGCCGTCGATGACGCGCGGGAGCGAGGAGCCGAGGCCGACGACGAGCGCGGCGAGGGCGCCGACGCCCGCGAGGACGGCGGAGAAGGCGAGGGCGATCGCGCGCGGCCGGCGCGCCGTCGGGCCCGCGAGGCGGCGGCGCGCCTTGGCCGGGCCGCCCCAGAGCGCGGCGGCGAAGCCGAGCGGGAGCGCGCCGTGGCCGATGCCCCAGAGCCACGCCGGCGCCTGGGCGCCGCCGTCGAGGACGCCGGCGTGGACCAGCACGTGCGCGGCGGCCAGCAGGCCCGCGGCGAGGAAGGCGGAGGCGAGGCCGAGCAGCTGCGCGGAGCCGCGGCCGAGGAACTGCGTGGCGAGCAGCCCGGCGGTCAGCAGGTTGCAGACGGCGACCGCGACCAGGCAGGCCGGCACGAAGGCGGAGCTCCCGCCGGCGTCGTCGCGCAGGAACGGGAGCAGCACGAGACAGCCGGCCAGGAGGCCGAGGACGAGCACGCGTCGTGCAGCGGAGGGCGCCATCGTCTCGGCAATCGACCGGTTCGGGCGCCGGCCGTAGGGCGGGTGGACGAACGAGCGACGGCTGCCACCTGGCATGATCCCGCGCCGAATGCGGCTCTTCGCCCTCAGAGGCGCCAACACCGTCGACCGGAACACGTCCGAGGCGATCCTCGGCGCGACCGCGACGCTGATGCGCGAGATCATGGAGCGCAACGCGCTCACGCCCGACGACGTCGTCAGCTGCCTGTTCACGCTGACCGAGGACCTCGACGCCGAGTTCCCGGCCGTCGCGGCGCGCGACCTCGGCTTCGACCAGGTCCCGCTGATGTGCGCGCGGGAGGTCCCGGTGCCCGGCTCGCTGCCGATGGTCATCCGCGTGTTGATGCACTACCACGCGGCCGACGACCACCACGCCAAGCACGTCTACCTCGGCGAGGCCCGGAAGCTGCGGATGGACCTCGAGTCCGCCCAGTAGCCTCCCGGGGCGATGGCGATCGAGTTCTCCGCGGCCGTGCGCCGCATCCCCGTCTACCCGGCTGCCGGCGCCTACGCGCTGCCCGAGGACGTCGCGCTGCTGGCCTCCAACGGGTCGCCGGAGCCGCCGCTCGAGCCGGTGGTCGCCGCGATCCAGGCGATCCTGACCGGCGTCAACCGCTATCCGGACCCGACCAACGCGAAGCTCCGCGGCGCGCTCAGCGACCGCTACGAGGTCCCGGCCAGCCGGATCGCGATCGGCAACGGCTCGTGCGACATCCTGCTCGCCGCGGGCCAGGCGCTGCTCGAGCCCGGCGCCGAGCTGGTCTACGCCTGGCCGTCGTTCAGCGTCTACCCGCACCTCGCGGCCGCCTCGGGCGCCACGCAGATCCAGGTCCCGCTCAACGCGGCGCAGGAGCACGACCTCGACGCGATGCTCGCGGAGATCACCGCCGCCACGCGGCTGGTCATCGTCTGCAACCCCAACAACCCCACGTCGACCGCGGTCGGGCTCGCCGACATCGCGGACTTCGTGGAGCGCGTCCCCAAGCACGTCTGCGTCCTGCTCGACGAGGCGTACTGCGAGTACAACACGCTCGACGACCCGGACGCGTCGCTGGAGCTCCTCAAGCGGCACCCCAACCTGGTGTTGTTGAGGACCTTCTCCAAGGTGTACGGGTTGTGCGGCCTGCGCGTGGGCTACGCGCTCTGCGGCTCCGACGCGTTCGTCACCGCGGTCAACCAGGTCCGCCAGCCGTTCTTCTGCAACGCCGCCGCGCAGGCCGCGGCGGTCGAGTCGCTCAAGCACGGCGACGCGGTCGCGGCACGGGTCGAGCGCGCGATCGTCGCGCGGCTGGAGATCGAGGACGGCCTCGGCGCCCTGGGCATCGACCCGGCGGTCTCGCAGGCCAACTTCTCGTGGTTCGACCTGCCGGTGCCGGACGGCGAGGATCCCGCGGCCGTCGAGGCGGCGGTGGTCGAGGGCCTCGGCGAGCGCGGCGTGCTCGTCCGCGCGGGCGCGGCGCTCGGCCGGGCCGGCGCGCTGCGCGTCACCTACGGCACGCCGCAGCAGAACCAGCGCTTCCTCACGGGGCTGCGCGAGCTCCTGCCGTAGCCAGGCGGCACGGGCGGCGCTTCCCCTCGACGGCGCCGTCTGCTTGAATTGGCCTCGCTCCATGTCCCGCACGCCCGACACCACGCGCTCCCCGGACGGCCTCTCGGCCGCCCCGCGCGTCGCCCTCGGCCGCGGAACTGCTGCAGCTTGGTATTGGCGATTTAGCTAGGCGCTCGGCCGGCCACGTGGCCGTGTCCGCATCGGACCCCTTCGGGTCGAGCGCCGGAAAGCTCCCTGCGTGCACGTCCTCTTCACGTGCCCGCGCCCTCGCCTCTTTAGACTTCACCCCCAAGCCGCAGAAGGAAACCCCCAGATGATGATCGTGATGAAGCCGACGGCCACCGAGGACCAGGTGCAGGCCGTGATCGAGCGGATCGAGTCCGTCGGCGCTCAAGCGCACCCGAGCCGTGGCGAGGAGGTGACCGTGATCGGCGCCGTCGGCGACCGCGAGCACGTCGCGCGCCTCGGCCTCGAGGGCCACGAGGGGGTCGACAAGGTCGTCCCGATCCTCAAGCCCTACAAGTTGGCCTCGACCCAGTTCAAGGGCGACATCCGCACTGTCCTGACCATCGGCGGCGCGAAGATCGGCGGCGACCACTTCGGCCTCATCGCCGGCCCGTGCACCGTCGAGACGCGCGACCAGACGCTCGACACCGCCGACGCGATGCTCGCCGCGGGCGCGACGATGTTCCGCGGCGGCGCCTACAAGCCGCGCACCTCGCCCTACGCCTTCCAGGGGCTCGGCATCGAGGGGCTGCGCCTGCTCGCCGAGGCCAAGGACCGCACCGGCCTGCCGATCGTCACCGAGCTGATGGACGCCCGCGACATCGAGGCCGTCGCCGAGGTCGCCGACGTCATCCAGATCGGCGCGCGCAACATGCAGAACTACCCGCTGCTGACCGAGATCGGCCGCAGCGGGATCCCGGTCCTCATCAAGCGCGGGCTCTCGGCGACGCTCGAAGAGCTGATCATGGCCTCGGAGTACGTCCTCAAGGAGGGCAACGAGTCGGTGATGCTCTGCGAGCGCGGCATCCGGACCTTCGAGACGGCGTACCGCTTCACGCTCGACCTCACGGCGATCCCGGTGCTCAAGGAGATGACGCACCTGCCGGTCGTCGTCGACCCGAGCCACGCCGCGGGCCGCCGCGCGCTGGTCGAGCCGCTCTCGCTCGCGGCCGCCGCCGTGGGCGCCGACGGCATCATCGTCGAGACGCACCCCGAGCCCGACGAGGCGATCTGCGACGGCCCGCAGCAGCTCCGCGTCGACGGCTTCAAGGAGTACGCCGCCAAGGTCGAGCAGGCCGCCATCCTGGCCGGCAAGCTGCCCTTCGGCGCCGCCGTCGCGCAGAGCGTGTGAGCGACGGCGGCGGGACATCCACCGCCGAGCCCCCGCTCCGGCTGGCCCTCCTCGGGCTCGGCCTGATCGGCGGCTCGGTGGGCCTGGCCGCGCGCGAGCGGCTCGGCGCGCACGTCGTCGGCTTCGACCCGGACCCGGCCGTGCGCGCGCTGGCGCTGGAGCGCGGGGCGGTCGACGTGGCGGTGGACGACGTCGCGGGCCTCGGCCCGGCGGACGTCGCGCTCGTCGCCGCGCCGGTGCAGGCGCTGGCGGAGCGGATCGCGGAGGCGTGCGCGCAGGTCCCCGGCGCGGTCGTCACCGACGTCGGCTCGACCAAGCACGCGCTGGTCGAGGCCGTCGCGCACCCGTCCTACATCGGCGGCCACCCGCTCTCGGGCGCGGAGGTCGCGGGCGTCGAGCACGCGCGCGCCGACCTCTTCGCGGGCGCCACGTGGTACCTCACGCCGCGCGCCGGCAGCGAGGGCATCCTGCTCGAGCGGCTGCACCGCTTCGTGACCGGGATCGGCGCCGTCCCGACGGTCATCGGCCACGCCGACCACGACCGCCTGATGGCCGCGTTCTCGCACGTGCCGCACGTCGTCGCCAACGCGCTCGTCGCCCAGGCGACGCGCGCGCTCGGCGACGAGGCGATCCCGGTCGTCGGCCCGTCGTTCCGCGACGCCACGCGCGTGGCGGGCGCCAACCCGCCGCTGTGGGCCGGGATCTACGACGCGAACCGCGACGCGATCCTCGACGGCCTCGACGTGACGATCGCGCTGCTGGGCGAGGCGCGGGCGCTGCTGGCGGCCGGCGACGGCGCGGCGCCGCTGGAGTCCTGGCAGGCGACCGCCGCCGCGCAGCGCCGGACGCTCCTGGACATCGGCATGACGGGTGGCCCGTTGCGGGAAGTCCGCGTCGTGGTGCCCAACCGTCCCGGCGTGATCGCCGACCTCGCCCTCACCCTCTCCCGCGCCGGGATCAACATCCACGACATGAGCCTCTCGCCCCAGCCCGACTTCCGCAGCGGCGAGGTCGCCCTCTGGGTGGCCGAGGCGCACGCCGTCCGGGCCCGCGAGCTGGTCGAGGAGGTCCTCGCATGAGCACCGTGACGTGGTCGCCCGCCAGGCGCCTGCGCGGCACCGTCCGGCCGCCCGCCGACAAGTCGATCTCGCACCGCGCGGCGATCCTCGGCGCGATGGCGGCCGAGCCGGTCCGGGTCCGCAACTACCTGCACGCCGAGGACACGACCTCGACGCTGAACGCGATGCGCGCGCTCGGCGCGCTCGTGACGGTCGACGGCGACCTCGTGACGATCCGCGGCACCGGCCTGCGCAACACCACCGACCTGGACCAGCCGATCGACGTCGGCAACGCCGGGACCCTGATGCGCCTGCTCCCGGGCTGGCTCGCGGGGCAGGAGGGCAGGTCCTACACCTTGGACGGGGACGCCTCGATCCGGCGCCGGCCGGTCGACCGGATCGCCGAGCCGCTGCGGGCGATGGGGGCGGTCATCGAGGCCACCGACGACCGCCTGCCGCCGTTCACCGTGACCGGCGCGCGGCTGCGCTCCATCACCTACGACCTGCCCGTCGCCTCCGCGCAGGTCAAGTCGTGCGTGCTGCTCGCGGGCCTGGTGGCCGAGGGCGCGACGACGGTCGTGGAGCCCGCGCCCTCGCGCGACCACACCGAGCGGATGCTCACCGCCGCCGGCGTCACCGTCCACCGCAACGGCCCCGCGGTGACGGTCACCTCCGTGGACGAGCTCGTGCTCGACGCGATCACCGTGCCCGGCGACCCGTCCTCGGCGGCGTTCCTGATCGCCGCGGGCGTCCTGGTCCCCGGCTCGCGGATCCAGGTCGTGGGCAGCGGCACCAACTGGACGCGCACCGGCTTCCACCGGATCGTCGAGCGCATGGGCGGGATCATCGTCGGCGACCTCGAGGCGGCGCCGGGCGACGGCGTCGTGGGCGAGGAGCCGATCGGCGACCTCGACATCGCCCACGGGCCGCTGGTGGGGACGACCGTGGAGCCGGAGGAGGTTCCCCTGGCCATCGACGAGCTGCCGCTGGTCGCGCTGCTCGGCTGCTTCGCCGAGGGCGAGACGCTCGTCCGCGGCGCGCACGAGCTGCGGCTCAAGGAGTCCGACCGGATCGCGACGGTCGTCGACGGGCTCAACGCGCTCGGCGGCGACCTCGAGGCGACCGAGGACGGCTTCCTCGTCCGCGGCACCGGCGGCCTGCGCGGCGGGACGATCGACTCCCACGGCGACCACCGCCTCGCGATGCTCGGCGCGATCGCCGGCCTCGCCTCCCGCGAGGGGGTCACCGTCACCGGGATGGAGGCCGCCGAGGTCTCCTACCCGACGTTCGCCGAGGACCTCGGCGGGCTGCTCGGCGGCTGAGGGCCGCCGGGCGGCGGCGCGGCCGCCTTCTCCGCCTCCGCCTCAGCGGCGAGGGCGCGCGCGATCCCGCCGTCCTGCGCCCGCAGCCCCGGGATCACGTACAACATCCCGCACGTCACGCCGCCCGCGACGATCCCCGCCACGAGCAGGACGGGGCCCGCGCCGAACGCCGCGGCGGCCGGGCCGGTGAGCGCGAAGGAGACCGGCGTCAGCCCGACGGAGACCAGCCAGTCGAGCGAGGCGACGCGCCCGCGCAGCGCGACCGGGACGCGCACCTGCATGAGCGTCGACCAGATCGGGTCGCCCGCGCCGCTGAACAGCCCGAAGCAGAAGCTGAAGAGCACGAGCAGCCAGACCGTCCCGGCGATCGCGTAGCCGCAGAGGAAGAAGCCGGCCAGGCCCCAGACCCAGTAGAGGACGGTGATCTCGCGCTTCGGCATGCCGAGCTGGCCGAGGCCCACGGCGCCGAGCGTCGCGCCGAGGCCGCCCGCGGCGAGGACGAGGCCGAAGCTGCCCGCCGAGGCGCCGAGGTCCTCGTCCATCCGGATCGGCAGCAGGACCTCGGTCGGGCCGAGGAAGAAGAGCAGCGCGACGGCGGCCATGATCAGCGTCGCCCACAGCCAGACCTGGCCGCGCACGAACGTGGCCGCCTCGCGGACCTGGACGAGCAGCGGCTCGTGCTCGCCGTCGTGGACCGGGATCCGGGCGCGCATCGCCAGCAGGCACGCCATCGAGACGGCGAACGTCCCGGCGTCGACCAGCAGCGCCCCGCCCGTGCCCACCAGCGCCACGACGCCGCCGCCGAGGCCCGGCCCCGCCAGGCGCAGCGCGATGTGGCGCAGGGAGCCCTGCAGCGCGTTGGCCTGCACGAGCAGCGTCGCGGGCACGAGCTCGGGGACGATCGCGCCCATCGCCGGCCCGGAGAGCCCCTCGCCCGCGCCGAAGACGAAGCCGAGGGCGACCATGTGCCAGATCTCCAGGACCCCGCCGAGCGAGAGCCCGCCCGCGGTCCCGACCGCCAGCAGCCGCAGCCCGTCGGCCACCAGGAGCTGCCGGCGCTTGTCGTAGCGGTCGGCCAGCAGGCCGCCCGCGAGCAGGAAGCCGACCATCCCGAGCGACCACGCGAGGCCCACCAGCGACAGCGATCCGGCCCCGCCGCCGAGGTCCAGGACCGTGAACGGCAAGGCCACCAGGTAGATGCCGTCGCCCAGCAGCGACACCAACGTCCCGGCCCAGAACAGCGCGAAGTCCCGCTCCCGAAGCGGCCCGATGAGGCGCACGAAGAGCGCGCAGGATGCCAGAGAGCCCCTCGGCCGCCTACCCTGCGGCGCGTGCTTGTCGCCATCGACGGACCTGCCGGAGCCGGCAAGTCGACCGTGGCGCGTGCCGTCGCGCGCGCGCTCGGCTTCACCTACCTCGACACCGGGGCCATGTACCGCTGCGCCGCGCTGGCCGCCGAACGGGGCCACGCCGACGCCTCCACGCTGCGGATCGCCTTCGACGGCGACCGCGTCCTGCTCGACGGCGAGGACGTCACCGCGGCGATCCGCACGCCGGAGATCAGCGCCCGCGCGTCGGTCGTCGCCGGCGATCCCGCCGTGCGCGCCGCGCTCGTCGCCCAGCAGCGCGCCCTGATCGCCGCGGGCGACTACGTGGCCGAGGGCCGCGACATCGCCACGGTCGTCGCGCCCGACGCCGAGGTCAAGGTCTTCCTCACCGCCGACCCCGCCGAGCGCGCGCGCCGCCGCGCCGCGGAGCTCGGCTCCGACGACCCGGCCGCCGTGCAGCGCGACCTCGCCGAGCGCGACGCGCGCGACTCCGGCCACGGCCGCACCACCTTGGAGCCGGCGCCCGGCGCCGAGCCGCTGGACACCACCGGTCTGAGCGTCGACGACGTCGTCGCGCGGATCGTCGACCGAGTAGGAGCCGTTCGATGAGCGTCGCAGGACCGAAGGTCGCCGTCATCGGCTACCCCAACGTCGGGAAGTCCTCGCTGGTCAACCGCCTCAGCGAGTCGCGGATCGCGGTCGTCCACGAGGCGCCCGGGATCACGCGCGACCGCAACGAGGTGCCGTGCGAGTGGAACGGCCGCCAGTTCACGCTGATCGACACCGGCGGCATGGACTTCTTCGACGAGGACCCGATGGCCGGGTCGATCCGCGAGCAGGCCCAGGCCGCGATGGCCGACGCCGACCTCGCGGTCTTCGTGGTCGACGGCCAGCACCCGGCGCGCCCCGGCGACCAGGAGCTCGCGGACCTGCTGCGGCGCTGGAGCAAGCCGGTCGTCGTCGTGGCCAACAAGATCGACTCGGTCAAGGACGTGCCGTCGGCGACCGAGTTCTACAGCCTGGGCCTGGGGGAGCCGGTGGCGGTCAGCGCGACGCAGGGCCTCGGGACCGGCGACCTGCTCGACCGGGTCGTCGCGCTGCTGCCCGAGGGCGACTTCGAGCCCGAGGACGACGAGACGATCCGCCTCGCGCTGATCGGCCGGCCGAACGTCGGCAAGTCCTCGCTGGTCAACAAGTTCCTGAAGTCCGACCGCGTGATCGTCTCCGACGTGGCGGGCACGACCCGCGACGCGATCGACCTCCCGATGGAGATCGACGGGCGCCGCGTGATCGTCGTGGACACGGCGGGCATGCGGCGGCAGTCGAAGGTCAGCGAGTCGGTCGAGTACTACACCACCCTGCGCTCGCAGCGGGCGGTGGAGCGCGCCGACGTCGCGCTGGTCATCTGCGACGCGCACGACGGCGTCACCGCGCAGGACCTGCGGATCGCCGAGCTCTCGATGAAGGCGGGCTGCGCGACGGCGCTCGTCCTCAACAAGTGGGACATCGCCCCGATGGACGAGGACGCCCTCGACCACGAGCGCGCGCGGGTCAACAACAAGATCCGCCTGCGGCCGAAGGTCCTGACGGTCTCGGCGCTCACGGGCCGCAACGTGGACAAGCTGCTCAAGGAGGCGGTGATCCTCGGCGACCGCGTCAAGACGCGGATCCCGACGCCGCAGCTCAACCGCTTCATCGCGGAGGTCGTCCAGGAGCGCCAGCCGCCGGCCAAGCAGGGCAGCCGCCTGCGGATGCTCTACATGGCGCAGTTCGAGACGCGGCCGCCGCGCTTCGCGATCCAGGTCAACAGCCGCAACCGAGTGACGCGCGACTACGCCTACTTCGTGGAGAATCGGCTGCGGGCCCGCTTCGGCATGGACGGGATCCCGTTGATCATCGACTTCAAGGAGCGGGCGAATCGCCACAATGAGTGAACCGGCGAGCACCAACCATCTTCGTGTGGCGATCCGGGCAGCGGGATGAGCAGTGAGGCACCGGAGGCTCCGCCGCGGCGCTCGCGCGGCCTGTCGCTGACCGACCGCGGGCGGAAGGTGGCGCTCGGCGCGGGCGTCGCGGCGGTGGCGGTCGTCGTGCTGCTCGTCGTCCTGCTCGCGGGCGGAGGCGGCTCCACGTCCTCCGGCAAGCCGCCCGCGAGCGCCGCGGCGGCCCTCGTCCCGGCGAACGCGCTCGTCTACGTCCACCTCTCGACCGACCGCGACCGCTCCGAGACGCGGGCCGCCGCCAAGCTCGCCGGCGCGTTCCCGAGCTGGAAGGCGCTGCGCGACGCGATCGTCTCCCGCCTCCAGGCGCCCGGCTGCGACCTCGCGGCCCAGGCGCTGAAGACCGCCGACGAGGCCGCGCTCGCGATCTTCGACACGGGCGGCGGCTCACGGGCCAGCTCGCTCGTGCTCGTCGACACCGGCAAGGAGCACCCCGGCGCCAAGCAGCGCGGCTGCGGGACGCTCAGCTCGACCTACGTCGGCCGCTTCCTGGCGATCGGCCAGCCGGAGTCGCTGACGCTCGCGGCGAAGCTGGAGCGCGCCGGCGGGCGCGGCTCGCTGGCGCAGGCGGCGGGGCCGAAGGCCGAGATGGCCAAGCTGCCCGCGGGCCGCGTGGCCGACGGCTGGCTCTCGGCCGACGGCGTGCGCCGCCTGCTAGCGCCGCAGGGCGGGCTGCTCGGCGCGGCCGGGACGCTCTTCGACCAGGCGACGCTGAAGGGCGCGGCGTTCGGGCTGACCGCCGGGGGCGCGGAGGCCAGGCTGACCGTGCAGTCGCAGCTGGACCCGAAGCTCGCGACCGGCGCCGCGAAGGACGGCACCGGCTTCAAGCCGTTCCACCCGACGCTCGCGAGCGCGGTGCCGGCCAACGCCATGGCCTACCTCGGCGTGAGCAACCTCGCGCCCGCGCTGCAGCGGCTGCTCGCCGCCGCGGGCACCAGCTCGGCGACGCTCAAGCCGCTCGTCGGGACGCTCGACAAGCCGCTCGCGAAGGTCTTCCCGGGCGAGGTCGCGATCATCCTGACGTCCTCGACGCCCGCGCCGGTCCTCACGCTGCTGGCCGCGGCCAAGGACGAGGCGGCCGCGCGGCAGGAGCTCGCGGGCCTGCCCGCCGCGGTGCGCAAGACGCTGTCCTCGGCGGTCTTCGACGGCAAGGTCGCGGTGTCGACCAGCCCCAAGGGGATCGCCGCCGTGAAGGCCGGTGGGAAGCACCTCGCCGACCTCGACAATTGGCGAAAGTCAGTCGGGAATCACCCTGAATTGGTGTCCTCGCTACTCTTCCTGGACTTCAGCAGGCTGTTGACGCTGGGGGAGCAGACCGGCTTGAGCACATCGAGCGCCTACCGGTCCGCCAAGGCCGACCTCCAGAAGGTCCGGGCCATCGGCGCCAGCACCTCCGGCAGCAGCAGCGAATCCACCGCGGAGATCTCCCTCCTTATTACGCCATGAGCTACGCCGACAACGAGTACCTCTTCACCTCCGAGTCCGTGACCGAGGGTCACCCGGACAAGGTCGCCGACCAGATCTCCGACGGCGTCCTGGACGCCTGCCTCACGGACGACCCGCTCTCGCGCGTCGCCTGCGAGACGCTGGTCAACACGGGCCTGGTCGTGGTCTCCGGTGAGATCACGACGAACACCTACGTCGACATCCAGGAGATCGCGCGCGAGACGATCCGCAAGATCGGCTACGTCGACGCCGACCTGGGCTTCTCGGCGGACTCCGCCGCGGTCCTGAACGCGATCGACAAGCAGAGCGCGGACATCGCGCAGGGCGTCGACGCCGCGGACGAGGCGCGGTCGGAGGGCTCGACCGACGCGCTCGACCTCGCCGGCGCCGGTGACCAGGGCATGATGTTCGGCTACGCCAGCAACGAGACGGCGAACCTCATGCCGGCCCCGATCACCTTCGCCCACCAGCTGGCCGAGCGCCTGGCCGCGGTGCGCAAGGACAACACGCTCGACTACCTCCGCCCCGACGGCAAGACGCAGGTCAGCGTCCGCTACGTCGACGGCAAGCCGGTCGCGATCGAGAAGCTGCTGATCTCCACGCAGCACGCCGAGTCGGCCACGCGCGAGCAGATCACCGACGACCTGTGGGAGAACGTCGTCCTGCCGGTGCTGCCGGCCGACCTGTACGACGCCAACGCGCTGCGCAAGGAGTTCCTGGTCAACCCGACCGGGCGCTTCGTCATCGGCGGTCCCGTCGGCGACGCGGGCCTCACCGGCCGCAAGATCATCGTCGACACCTACGGCGGCTTCGCCCGCCACGGCGGCGGCGCGTTCTCGGGCAAGGACCCGTCGAAGGTCGACCGCTCGGCCGCCTACGCGGCGCGCTGGGTCGCCAAGAACGTCGTGGCCGCGGGCCTCGCCGACCGCGCCGAGGTCCAGGTCGCCTACGCCATCGGCGTCGCGCACCCGGTCTCCGTGATGGTCGAGACGTTCGGCACCGAGAAGGTCGCGCGCGGCAAGATCGCCGAGCTCGTCGACCAGTTCTTCGACCTGCGCCCTGGCGCGTTCCGCGAGGCGCTGGACCTGCACCGCCCGATCTACCAGAAGACCGCCGCCTACGGCCACTTCGGTCGCGACGACGCGGACTTCACGTGGGAGCGGACCGACAAGGCCGCCGCCCTCGCCGACGCCGCCGGGCTCGCCGAGCCCGCCGCCGCCGTCTAGGCAGCTCCTGCAGCATCGCGGGCGGGAGCGGATCGTCGTCTAGATCCGCTCCCGCCACGTGATCGCCGCCGAGGCGACCTCGAGCAGCGCCGCCTCCAGGGCGGTGGGGCCGCCGCCGCCGTCCGACCGTGCGCGGGCCAGGGCCTTGAGGCTCGCGGCGAGCGCCGCGGGGCCGCCCGGGCCGCCGGTCCGCAACGCGGCGCGCTCGGCACCGCCGAGCGCTCGCGCCGCGTCACCGCCACTGCCGCCGCGCGCCGCCGTCCGGCGCTCGGCGCGCAGCGCCGCGACGGTCGCCTCGGCGCGCTCGAGGTCGCCCGCCAGCCGCCTGGCGCTCCGGCGCGCCTCCGCGGCGTCCGCGCGCGCCACGTCGACGCGCGCCCGGGCGTCGGCGATCGCGGCCGTGGCCCGCGCCTCGGCCGCGGCCACGCGCCGCTCGGCGGCGGCGAGCGCCGCGTCGTCGGGGTCGCGCCCGCGCTCGGGCCCGCCGCCCCGGCGCGCCAGCCGCGCCTCGAGCACCGCGACGCGCTGCTCGGCCTCCCGCGCCTGGGCGAGGGCGGCGCGGAGCATCGCGTGGCCCTCCGGGCTGATGTGGGCCCGGTCGGCCTGCTCGGGGTCGACGGACGCGCGCCGCCTCGGCCCCGGCCTGGCGGGCGCGAAGCCCGCGGCCGTGATCGCCGCGTTGAGCGAGCCGCCGAACGGCTTCTTGGCGGAGTTGAGCGCGGGCCACGGGGACCCGTCGGCCCGGCCCGCGCGGTAGCGCTCGACGCGCCACTGCTGCCCGGACCACTTGGCCGCCGACGGGTTCCAGTCCGCCGCGCGCGGCGGCTCGCCGAAGCGGGCCGCCCACTCCTGGATGGCCTCGATGATGGCGTCGCGGTCCCAACCGCCCCGGCGGCCCGCGGCCGTCCGGTTCCGGGTGGCTCCCGCGATGGTCGCGGGAGCCATGCGTCGCTCCCGCTACCCGTCGCCGAGCAGGTCGTCCATCCGCGGCTCGCGCGGCGAGGCGGACGGGAACAGCGTGCTGGCGAGCGTGAGAGCCATCGCGACGGCGGAAGCTAGGGCATCGCCGCGCGCCGCGCAAGCCTCTCCGCTGGGGCGGTCCGGCCGCCGGGCCGCGGTTCGATTCCCGGCCCGCGCCCGTCGCCCGCGCCCTACAGCGGCTGCGGCGGCTGCTGCTCGTCCGCGACCTCGCGCCGGTGCTCGCGCTGCGCGCGGTCGACGGCGGCGACGATCGCGGCGGGGTTCGAGACGCCGCGGAAGGTGAAGTCGGAGTCGTCGGTCCCGGCGGTGTCGAAGTCGACGGAGCCCACGCGCAGGATGCGGTCGAGGAACGTCTGCTCGGTGTTGACGTTCTGCACGCGGTCGATGCTGGTCTGCTGCACGTGCTTGGAGAGGATCCCCGTGCGGATGTTGAGGCGCTCGCTGCTGATGACGTAGCTCGTCGCCATCCGCATGACCAGCCCCACCACCACGACCGCGGCCATCACGACGACGAACGCCACGATCCCGATGGCGGTGGAGACCGCGAAGAGCAGGATCGCCCCGACGACGATCGCGATCCCCAGGCCCTTGAGGTAGAAGCCGAGCACGCCACGCCACGACGGATGGCCGTCGAAGACGATCTCTTCACCGGGATGCAGGTCCATGTCGGCCTCAGCCTATCCCGACGCGGTGCTCCCCGATCAGGGAGGCGGCGTCGAGGCCGTGGGCGGCGAGGTGGGCGGCGAGCGCCGCCGTGGTCAGCTCCGCGCACGCCGCGGCGACCTGCGCGGCGAGCGCGAGCCGGCTCGCGAGCAGCTCGCGGGCGCTCGCCGCGTCGCCGGCGCCGGTGGTGCCGGCCCGCGTGAAGCGCCCCGCGGGCTCGTCGCCCGCGGCCTCGAGCGCGTCGCGCAGCTCGTGGCTGCCCGGCCACGGATGGTGGACCGCGCGGTTGTGCGCGGGCGCGAACGCGGCCTCGACCGGCGAGACGCCGCCCGGCGCGGGCACGCACGCCTCCCGCAGCGCGGCGAGCGGCGCGCGGGCGTCCGCGACGCCGTCGAGGAACGCGCGCAGCGCCGGGCGGGTCTCGATCGCCAGGATCGGCCGCCGCGCCTCGAAGACCGTGGCGGCGAGCAGCCGGAAGGGGAACCCGGCGGCCGAGAGCGGCGGGTGGCCGGGCTCGGTGGCGCGTCCCAGGTGCGCCGCGGCGCTCGTGAGGTCCTCGCTCGCCGCGGCCAGCATCACGATCCAGTGCGCGATCTCGTCGTCGGGAGGGAACGCGCGGCGGATGGTGAGGGATGAGAAGATCTGGGCCACTATAGACCAGACATTTTCGGTCCCCTCGGGCGCCTATCCTCGACCGGCCCCCTTGTCTGCCGAGATCGTCCAAGTCGAGCCCCTGACGACGGCCCGTGCGCTGCGCGGGCCGTTCGACTACCTGCGCCCCGCCGGGACCGACGTCGGCTCGCTGCTGGAGGTCCCGTTCGGCCACCAGCGGCTGACCGCGGTGGTGACCGGGCTGACCGACCACTCCGAGCACAAGCTCGCCGCGCCGCTGCGCGTCCTGCCGGACGCGCTGCCGCCGGACCTCGTCGACCTCGGCCTCTGGCTCGGCCACGAGTACGCCTCGACCCCGGCCCGCGCGCTCTCGCTGATGCTGCCGCCCCGCGGCGCGCGCGAGAAGATCCAGCTCTGGGCCGAGCGCACCGAGGAGGGCGAGGCGGTCCTGCTCGGCTCCGACCAGGCGCCCGGCGGCTCGGCGAGCCGCCTGACCGGCAAGCAGCTCGGCCTGCTCCAGCACCTCCCGCGCTTCGCCGGGACCGACCTCGGCTCGCTGCGCCGCCTCGAGGCGCGCGGCCTGGTGGCGATCGGCCCGCGCGGCCGCCGCCGCGCGCCCACGCACCACGCGGTCGGCGCGCGCCGCCCGGCGCCGGCGCTCACGCCCGACCAGCAGCGGGCGCTCGACGAGGTCCTGGCGGAGCTCGGCCCCCGCTCGCACGCCGACCCTCCGGCCCGGCTGCTCCTGCACGGCGTCACCGGCTCGGGGAAGACCGAGGTCTACCTCCGCGCCGCCGCGGCGACGCTGGCCGCCGGGCGCGGCGTCCTGATCCTCGTGCCCGAGATCGGCCTGACGCCGCAGATGATCGACCGCTTCGTCACGCGCTTCGGCGACACCGTCGCGGTCCTGCACTCGAAGCTCGGCGCGGGGGAGCGCTACGACGAGTGGCGCCGCCTGCGCTCGGGCGCGGCGCGCGTCTGCGTCGGGCCGCGCAGCGCGGTCTTCGCGCCGATCGCGCACCTCGGGCTCGTCGTGGTCGACGAGGAGCACGACGGGTCCTACAAGAACGAGGGCGACCCGCGCTACGACGCGCGCCTGGTCGCCGAGCGGCGCGCGGGCCAGCACGGCGCCGTCCTGCTGGTCGGGAGCGCGACGCCGCGGCCGGAGTCCGTCCACGCGCTGCGCCGGATCCGGCTGCCCTCGCGCGTCGACGGCTCGCCGCTGCCACCGGTGGAGATCGTCGACCTCAAGGCCGCCGCGGGCGCCGTGCACCCGCGGACCCACGAGGCGCTGATCGACGCCCGCAAGGCCATCGTGCTGCTCAACCGCCGCGGCTGGTCGAACTTCCTCACCTGTCGCTCGTGCGGGCGCGTCTGGGAGTGCCCGGACTGCGACGTCGCGCTGATCCTCCACCGCGACCAGGGCGCCGTGGCCTGCCACCACTGCGGCCACCGCGAGCGGATCCCGAGCACGTGCCCGGACTGCGGCTCGGTCTCGATCGCCCGCCACGGCGCGGGCACCGAGCGCCTGGAGCACGACCTCGCCGACCTCGGCAAGCCGGTCTTCCGCCTCGACGCCGACATCCGCGACGCGAGCGCGGTGCTCAGCGCCTTCGAGCGGGCGCCGTCCGCGATCCTCGTCGGCACGCAGGTCGTCGCCAAGGGCCACGACTTCCCGGACGTCGACCTCGGCGTCGTGCTCGACGCCGACTCGACGCTGCGCTTCCCGGACTTCCGGGCGGAGGAGCGGACGTTCGCGCTCGTCACGCAGCTCGCGGGCCGCGCGGGGCGGGGCGGTCGCGGACGCGTCCTGGTCCAGACGATCGACCCGACCGCGAGCGCGATCGTCCACGCCGCCACGCACGACAGCGACGGCTTCCTGGCCGAGGAGCTCGAGCGCCGGCGGTTCCTGCGCTACCCGCCGTTCTCGACGCTGATCCGGATCGTCTGCGCGAGCGAGGCGCCCGGCGCGGCGCACCTCGCCGCGACCGAGATCCAGGCGCGCCTGCCCGGCTCGCTCGGCCCGGCGCCGCTCTTCCGCCTGCGCGGCAAGGAGCGCTCGCAGGTCGTCGTCAAGGCCGCCGAGCGGCGCAGCGCGATCGACCAGGTCGACGCCGCCGTCCGCGAGGTCAGCGGCGCGAAGGCGCACAAGGCCGTCGCGTTCTCCGTGGACGTCGACCCGCAGTAGGCCGTGACCTCGGGCGGAGGGCCGGCGTTGCGTGCGCATGGTCCTCGACCCGATCCTGCGCGCCGCGGCGGTGCTGCTGAGCGCCTGGGGCGCGGCGCACGGCCCGACGCCCGCCGCGATCCCGCCCGCCGACCGCCAGGCGGCGGTGCCGGACTTCGCGCTCAGCGACGGCCGCCAGAGCGCGGCGGCGCTGGCGACCTCCGGCGGCGTCGTGGCGTGGTGGGGGACCGCGGGCGACCGGCGCGACGTGAAGCTCACCGTCTGGCGGCCCGGTGGGCGCCCGCGGCGGCTGCCGGTCCGCGCCAACGCCGACCCGAGCCGCCGCGCGCTCGACGTCGGCCGCGGGCCCGACGGCGCCGTGTGGATCACCTACGCGCGCTGCACGGCCGCGGGCTGCCGGCCGCGCGGCTACGACCTGCGCACGGGCGTCGACCGCGACCTCGGCGTCGGCGGCGGCGTCGCCGCGGCGATCTGGGGCGACCGCGTCGTGCTGGTGCGGGTGAGCGGCGACGACGCGCCGTCCTCGCTCTTCGCCACGACGATCGGCGGCGCGGGCGAGCGCCGCGTCACGTTCTCCCCGACCCGCGGCGGCCGCGTCGAGACCGGCGAGCCGATCGCGGTCGACCTCCGCGGCGATCGCGTCGCGCTCGTCACCTGGGAGCCCGGCTCGGACGCGCGCGGAACGGCGCTGCGCGCGGGCTCGCTGTCGGACCCGCGGTCGATCGTGCCGATCGCGGGCGGCGGCGTGGGCGAGGAGTGCACGCAGCTGCTCACGAGCCCGACGCTCACCGCGAGCGCCCTGACCTGGATGGTCAGCCGGCTCGGCCCGGCGGGCTCGTGCGGGCGCCGCGTCCGCGCGCTGCGGCGCCGGAACGCGGACGGCACGGTCTCCACCGCCCCGATCCCGCGCCTGGCGCCCAAGCAGGCCGTGGTCGCGGGCGGCCGGATCGTCGGCCTCTTCGTGGACCGCCCCGACGGCGACCAGGGCGACCGCGACGCCTGCCAGCCCGAGCCGCTGCTCGACGACGACCGCTGGCCCGGCTGCACGCTGCGCGTCGCACCCGCCCCGAGATGGGGACCACCGGCGCCGCCCGGCTAGGATCCAGGCCGTGGCCCAGCACCACGAAGAGCTCGACGAGGCCCCGGAGCCCACGACCACCCTCGATCCCGAGACCGCCGCCCGCCGGCGCGCCGCGCTCGAGCACGTCCGCAAGTTCGGCGACCCCGTGCTGCGCTCCAAGGCGCGCACGGTCGACCGCTTCGACGACGAGCTCCGCGACGAGATCGCCCGGATGGGGCTGCTCATGCACGACGCCTACGGGATCGGCCTCGCGGCCACCCAGGTCGGCATCCTGCATCGCGTCCTCGTCTACCGCGTCGAGTCCGACAGCCCGGTCAACGCGCTCGTCAACCCCGAGATCGAGTGGTCCTCGAAGGACAAGGAGTGGGCCGAGGAGGGCTGCCTCAGCCTGCCCGCCGTCCACGTCGACGTCGAGCGCGCCGTGTACGTCCGCGTCAAGGCGCAGGACGAGCAGGGCGAGCCGATCCTCGTCGAGGCCTCGGGCCTCGAGGCGCGGGTCATCCAGCACGAGATGGACCACCTCGACGGCGTCCTGATCCTGGACCGCGCCCCGCGCGACCAGCGCAAGGAGGGCATGCGCGCCCTCCGCGCGGCCCTCGAGGCCGCGGAAGACGACGCCGCGTAGCCGTGCGCACGGTCTACCTCGGCACCTCCGGGTTCGCCGCCGGCGTCCTCGAGGCGCTCGCCGCCGGGCCGCACCGGCCCGCGCTCGTCATCACGCGGCCGGACGCCAAGCAGGGCCGCGGCCGCAAGCTCGGGCCGCCGCCGGTCGCGCTCGCGGCGCGGGAGCTGGGGATCGAGGTCGACCAGCCGCCGTCGGTCAACCGCCCCGAGGTGCGCGAGCAGATCGCCTCCGTGGAGCCCGAGGCGGTGATCCTGTGCGCGTTCGGCGCGATCGTGCGCGAGCCGCTGCTGACCGACCACGACATCCTGAACGTCCACCCGTCGCTGCTGCCGCGCTGGCGCGGCGCGGCGCCGGTCGAGCGGGCGATGATGGCCGGCGACGCGCAGACCGGCGTCTCGATCATGCGCCTGGTCGCCGAGCTCGACGCCGGGCCGGTCTACGCCCAGCAGGCCGAGCCGATCCTGCCGACCGACGACTACGCCGCGCTCTCCGCGCGGCTCATGGATGTCTCGGTGACGCTGCTGAACCGCGTCCTCGACACGCACCCCGAGCCCACGCCGCAGCCCGAGGACGGCGTCACCTACGCCGAGAAGCTGACCGCCGAGGACCGCACGCTGGACCTCACGCGCCCGCCGGAGGAGAACGTCCGGATCGTCCGCGCGCTGCACCCGCACGTCGGCGCCCGGATCGAGCTGGCCTCCGGCGACTTCCTCGGCGTGCAGGAGGCGACGATCGGCCTCGACGGCCGGCTCGAGCTCGTCACCGTCCAGCCCGCGGGCGGCCGCCCGATGGCGTACGCGGAGTACCTGCGGGGCCGTCCGCCGGCGCTGTGAGGCGCTGCCAGTCGCTGAAGCCGCCGTCGTAGCTGTGGACCTCGAGGTCGGCGACCTCGACGATCCGGTCGGCGATGCGGTCCAGGAAGTAGCGGTCGTGGGAGACCGCGATCACGGTGCCGTCGTAGGTCTCCAGCGCCTTCTCGAGCGTCTCCGCCGCCTCGATGTCGAGGTGGTTGGTCGGCTCGTCGAGCAGCAGGCAGTTCGCGCCGCCGAGCATCAGCGTCAGGCAGCGCAGGCGCGTGCGCTCGCCACCGCTCATCGCGGAGACCGGCCGGCGGACCTGCTCGTAGTCGAAGAGGAAGGCCATCAGCTTGCGCACGGCCGTCTCCTCGGTCATGGCGCCGGTGGCGCGGACGACGTCGATCGCGCTCAACTCGCCCGGCAGCTCGTCCACGGACTGCGTGAGGTGGTCGAAGGCGATGGTGGGACCCGCCCAGCGCTCGCCGCCGCTGAGCGCCAGCGCGCCCTCCAGGAGCTTCAGCAGCACGGTCTTGCCCGCGCCGTTGGGCCCGACGACGCCGACGCGCTCGCCGCGCATGATCGTGAGGTCGACGCCGGTGAGCACCGGGTCGAACTCCGCGTCGCGCAGCTCGACGACGCGCTCGCCGCCGCGCATCCCGCTGCGCAGCTCGAGCGCCATCCTGCGCCGCTCGAAGACCGGCCGCTCGACCTGGTCGATGCGGTCGATCCGCCGCTGCATGTTCCGCGCCCGCGTCGCGAAGCGCTCGTCCAGCGTCCGGTTGGCCCAGTCCTTGAAGACGCGGATCGCCTGCTCCATCCGCTCGATCTCCTTCTGCTGGGTCACGTAGACCTGGCGCTGGCGGACGAGCTCGATCTCGCGGGCGACCGTGTAGGCGCTGTGGCCGCCCTGCCACATGCGGACGCGGCCGCGGTCGAGCTCGGCGATCTGCGTGACGACCTCGTCGAGCAGGTAGCGGTCGTGGCTGACGACGACGACCGCGCCGGGCGCCCGCGCGACGAGCTCCTCGAGCAGCGAGCGCCGCGCCATGTCGAGGTGGGCCTCGGGCTCGTCGAGCAGCAGGAGGTCGGGCTTGCGCACGAGGCAGGCCGCGAGCGCCACGAGCTTGCGCTCGCCGCCGGACATCGCGCGCGTCTCGCGGGTGAGCATCGCGTCGTCGAGCCCGAGGTCGCGCAGCAGCCGGACCGCGTCGCCCTCGACGGTCTGCTCGCCGACCGCCTCGACCAGCCGCAGCTGGCGCTCGAGCAGCCGCGTCATCCGCGGGAGGTCCTCGGCCAGCGCCGGGTCGGCGAGCGCGCGCTCGACGTCCGCGAGCTCGGCGTGCAGCGCGGCCGCGGCGGGCACGGCGGCGCGCACGGTCTCGAGCGCCGTGCGCCCGTCGCCCTCCACCAGCTGGGGAAGGAACGCGAGCGTCGCGCCCTTGCGAACGGTGAGCGTCCCCGCGTCGGGCGCCTCGATCCCGGCGAGCAGCCGCAGGATCGTCGACTTCCCGGCGCCGTTGGGCCCGATCAGGCCGACCCGCGCGCGGGCGCCGACCTCGAAGTCGAGCCCGTCGAGCACGCGGCGCCCGCCGAAGGCCTTGGTGACGCCGCGCAGGCTGAACGCGGGAGCGGTGGGGACGGAGACGGCCATGCGCGGACCACGGTATTCGCCGTCGGACACGGAGGCCAAGGGGGTTCTCCCTAGTCTAGGAGTGGTGCCTGCCAGTCCCGCCCGTCGCGCCGCGCTGACCGTCCTCCGGCGCGTCGAGGAGCAGGGCGCCTACGCCGACCGCGCGCTGCACGGCGACGCCCGCGACCTCGACCCCCGTGACCGCGCCCTTGCCAAGCGGCTCGTCTTCGGCACGATCCAGCGCCGCGCGACGCTCGACTGGATCATCGCCCAGCACGTCGACCGCAAGCTCGAGCCGCAGGTGCGCGCCGCGCTCCTGCTCGGCCTCTACCAGCTGCTCTACACCGACGTCCCGGCGCACGCCGCGGTCGCCGAGTCCGTCGAGCTGGCCAAGCCCAGCCCGGGCGCCAAGCTCGTCAACGCGGTGCTGCGCAAGGTCCAGCGCGAGGGCGTCCACCTGCCCGAGGACGACAACCCCAAGGGCGCCGCGATCCGCCACTCGCACCCCGAGTGGCTCGTCCTGCTGTGGTGGGACTGGCTCGGCCCCGAGGAGGCCCGCGCGCTGCTGGCGGCCGACAACGAGCCCGCGGAGCTCGCGCTGCGGATCAACCCGCTGGCCGGGGTGGAGGTCGACCTCCCGGGCCGCCGCGAGGACGACGCGCTCGTGGTCGACGGGCCGCTCGACGTCCTCGCCCACCCGCTCTACCTCTCCGGCGCGATCACGCCGATGTCGCGCGCCTCGCAGCGCGTCGCGCGCGCCGTCGACCCGCAGCCGGGCGAGCGCGTCCTCGACCTCTGCGCCGCGCCCGGCGGCAAGACCACGCACCTGGCGGCGCTGATGGGCGACGAGGGCGAGATCGTCGCCGTCGAGCGCCACCCGCGCCGCGCGCAGGCGCTGCTCGCGCAGGCCGAGCGGCTGCACGCGACGAGCGTGCGCGTGCAGGTCGCCGACGCCAAGGAGATCACCGTCGATGGGCTCGGCGGGCGCTTCGACCGCATCCTCGTCGACCCGCCGTGCAGCGGCCTCGGCACGCTGCGCACCCACCCGGACCTGCGCTGGCGCGTGAGCCCCGACGCGATCGAGGCGCTGCGCGCCGAGCAGGAGGCGATCGTCGCCGCCGCCCGCTCCGTGCTCGCCCCGGGCGGCCGCCTGGTCTACTCGACCTGCACGCTCTCGCCCCGCGAGGAGGTCGTGGAGGGCGAGGTGGTGCGCACGCTCCCGCACCGCGATGGCACCGACGGCTTCTATATTGCCGTGGACGATGGAACGGCGTAGCCAAATTCCCGATGGGGACTGACCCGGCGATGGCCACGAAGGAGCTCGGGCTGAAGTGCCCCGGCTGCGGGGAGCCGTGGCTGCGACCGACCACGCTGGCCGGCCGCTACCGCTGCGTGTACTGCCTGCACCGCTACGAGCTGCGCTCGGTCTGCCCGGACTGCGGCGAGCACGGCACGATCGTCCGCATGTCCTCCACCGCCACCACGCAGTGCAACCACTGCGGCGGCTCGATGCTCATCGAGGTCTGATGGCCCGCCCCCGCCCATCGCCCCGAGCATCCTCGCCGCCGACTTCGCCCGCCTCGGCGCGCAGGTCGCCGAGGTCGTCGACGCGGGCGCCCGCGTCATCCACGTCGACATCATGGACGGCCACTTCGTCCCGCCGCTCTCGATGGGCCCGCAGGTCCTCAGCGCGCTGGTCGACCTCGGGCTCGAGGGCGTCGAGTACGACGTCCACCTGATGATCATGAGCCCCGAGCGCCACGTCGCCGACTTCGCCAAGGCCGGCGCCACGAACATCACCTTCCACGCCGAGGCGACGCCGCACGTGAACTACGTCGTCCAGCAGATCCGCGAGCTCGGCTGCACCGCGGGCGTCGCGGTCACGCCCTCGACGCCGCTGGACGTCTTCCGCGAGGTCGACGTCGACCTCGCGCTCTGCATGACCGTCAACCCGGGGTGGGGCGGCCAGCGCTTCATCGGCTCCTCACCGGACAAGATCGCCCGACTGCGCAAGCTCCTCGGCGACGGTCCGGAGCTGGAAGTGGACGGCGGCATCGACGCTTCCACCGCCGGCCTCGCCGCGGACGCCGGCGCCACCCTGCTCGTCGCGGGCAGCGCGCTCTTCGGCGCGCCGGACCCCGCCCAGGCCTACCGCGACATCGCCGCCGCGGCCGGGGTGTAGCCAGCCGTAGATACTCGGCCCTGTGCAGGGCCGATGATGGTGAACGAGCCCGTGAGCACGAAGGTCCTCATCGTCGACGACCACCCGACCTTCCGGTCGACCGCTCGCCTCCTGCTGGAGAGCGAGGGCTTCGACGTGATCGGGGAGGCGCCCGACGGCCTCAGCGCCATCGCCGCGGCGGGCGAGCTGCACCCCGACCTCGTGCTCCTGGACGTCAACCTCCCGGACCTCGACGGCTTCGACGTGGCGGCGCGCATCACCAGCGTGCTCGGGGCGCCCGCCGTGGTGCTGACCTCCAGCCGCGACAGCTCGGACTTCGGGCCGCTCGTCCACCGCAGCGGCGCACGGGGGTTCATCCCCAAGGGCGAGCTCTCGGGCGCGGCGCTCACCGAACTGATCCGATGAGGCCGAACCTTGCCGTCGCGTCGGACGGCCGACGTGGGGGGCAGGTTCGATGAGCTCGCTCCGAGCCGCGCTGATCGCGCTGTTCGCAGCCTCCGTCGCCATGGCCGCGGTCATGGTCGCGCTCGTCGTCTCCAGCGACCACGAGGACGCCCGGACGCTGACGGCGACGCTCGGCCCGTTCATCGGCCTGAGCTTCTGCGGCACCGGCGTCTTCGCGTGGTCGCGCCGCCCGCACAACCGCTTCGGCGCGCTGATGACCGCGGTCGGCTTCGCGTGGTTCCTGGCCGGGCTGGCGGAGGCCAACGACCCGTGGGTCTACACGCTCGGCGTCTACCTCGGCCCGCTCTACTTCGTGCTGGTCGCGCACATGCTGCTGGCCTTCCCGAACGGGCGCCTGGAGACCACGGCGGCCCGGACGCTGCTCGCGATCGGCTACCTCGACGCGCTCTTCGTCCAGCTCCCGTTCTTCCTGCTCGGCGGCGACATCACCGACCCGACCAACGCGCCCGAGAACGCGTGGGCGCTCGTCGACAGCCCCGACAGCGCGCAGGTCTTCCAGTCGGTCTCGCAGCTCGTCGCCGCGACGCTGATCGCCTGGCTGGCGGTGCAGCTCTTCCAGAAGCGCCGGATCGCCTCGCCGCCGCAGCGGCGCGTGATGGCGCCGGTGCTGTGGACCGGGCTCGTGCTCAGCGGCGCGCTCGCGGTCGCGGTCGTCGGCCAGCTCTTCGGCTCGACCAACCTCATCGCCACGAGCCCGAGCCTCGTCTCGCTGATCACGTTCGCGGCGCTGCCGTGGGCGTTCGTCATCGGCCTGCTGCGCTCGCGCTACTCGCGCGCCGGCGCGGTCGGCGACCTCGTGGAGCGGCTCAACGCGCAGGGGATCGAGGGCGAGTCGCTGCGCGACGCGCTGTCGGACGCGCTCGGGGACCGCTCGCTCGCGCTCGCGTTCTGGTCGCGCGGCAGCGAGCGCTACGTCGACGCCCACGGGCAGCCCGTCGACCTCCCGCCCGCCACGTCGCGCTCGCGCGCGGTCACCGAGATCGAGCGCGAGGCCGTGCCGGTCGCGGCGATCGTCCACGACGCCGCGCTGCTCGACGAGCCCGGCCTGGTCCGCGCCGCGGGCGCCGCCGCGGCGCTCGCGCTGGAGAACGAGCGTCTGGAGGCCGAGCTGAAGGCGCGCGTCGCCGAGCTGCAGGTCTCGCGGGCGAAGGTCATCGAGGTCGGCATGGCCGAGCGCCGCGCGCTGGAGCGCAACCTCCACGACGGCGCCCAGCAGCGGCTCGTCGCGCTCTCGCTCCAGCTCGGGCTGGCGAAGACCAAGCTGCGCGACGACCCCGACGTCGCCGAGCGGATCCTGGACGGCGCGCGCGTCGAGCTGGCCTCCGCGCTGGAGGAGCTGCGCGAGCTCGCCCGCGGCATCCATCCCGCGATCCTGACCGACCGCGGGCTGGCGCCCGCGCTGGAGGCGCTGGCCTCGCGCGCGCCGGTCCCGGTGGAGATCGACGCGGTCCCCGACGGGCGGATGCCGTCACCCGTGGAGGCCGTCGCGTACTTCGTCGTCGCCGAGTCGTTGACGAACATGGCCAAGTACGCCGACGCCGAGTATGCGAGTGTCCGCGTTCTTCGAGAGAATGGCTATGCAGTGGTGGAGATCGAGGACAACGGCATCGGTGGGGCGGACCCGTCCGCAGGCTCAGGCCTGCGCGGCCTCGCCGACCGCCTGGCCGCCCTCGACGGACGGCTCGAAGTCGACTCGCCTCTCGGGGTCGGCACAACGGTGAGGGCGAGGATCCCGTGCGCGTAGTTCTGGCTGACGACTCCGTGCTGCTCCGCGAAGGGCTCGCGGCGCTGCTCGAAGGCAAGGATTTCGACGTGGTCGCCCAGTCGGGCGACGCGGAGGACCTCCTCCGCAAGGTCGGGGCGCACAAGCCCGACGTGGCGATCGTCGACGTCCGCATGCCGCCGACGCACACCGACGAGGGCCTGAAGGCCGCGCTGGAGATCCGCGAGCGCTTCCCGGAGACGGGCGTGCTCGTGCTCAGCGCCTACGTCGAGGAGACGAGCGCGCTGGAGCTGCTGAGCGACGACGCCGCCGGCATCGGCTACCTGCTGAAGGACCGGGTCAGCGACGTCGACCGCTTCACCGAGGCGGTCCGGCGCGTGGGGGAGGGCGGCAGCGCCCTGGACCCCGAGGTCGTCTCGCGGCTCCTCGGCCGCCGGCGCCGCGAGGACCCGCTCGAGGCGCTCTCGCCGCGCGAGCGCGAGGTGCTCGGCCTGATGGCCGAGGGGCGCTCCAACCACGCGATCGCCGAGGCGCTCGTCGTCACCGAGCGCGCCGTCGAGAAGCACGTCACCTCGATCTTCACGAAGCTCACGCTGCCGCCGACGGTGGTCGACCACCGCCGCGTGCTGGCGGTGCTGGCGTACCTGCAGTCATAGGGTCCCCTGTGACATCCCCTAGGGGGGAAGCGGGGGCTAGCCGTACCCCCGCGAAAAGGCGGGGCTGGGAGGCTGCTGAGCATGACCTCCATCGTCTCCGCGCAGGATCTCCGCCGCGTCTACGGCGAGGGCGGCGCCGCCGTGACGGCGCTCGACGGCGTCAGCGTCGACTTCCCCGCCGGGGCCTTCACGGCCATCATGGGCCCGTCGGGCTCCGGCAAGTCGACGCTCATGCACCTGCTCGCCGGGCTGGACCGGCCGACCGCGGGCACGGCGGTCCTCGACGGCGTCGACCTCACGACGCTGAGCGACGACGCGCTGACGCAGCTGCGGCGCGACCGCGTGGGCTTCATCTTCCAGGCCTTCAACCTGCTCCCGGTCCTCGACGCGCGGGAGAACATCGAGCTGCCGATGTCGATCGCCGGGCGCGAGCCCGACGCGGCGTGGGTCGACCAGCTGATCGACCTCGTCGGCCTGCGCGACCGGATCACCCACCGCCCGAGCGAGCTCTCCGGCGGCCAGCAGCAGCGCGTCGCCGTCGTGCGCGCGCTGGCCTCGCGGCCCGCCGTCGTCTTCGCCGACGAGCCGACCGGCAACCTGGACTCCACCGCCTCGGTCGAGATCCTCCAGCTCCTGCGCCGCTCGGTCGACGAGTTCGGCCAGACGATCATCATGGTCACCCACGACGAGGACGCGGCCGCCTACGCCGACCGCCTGCTCGTCCTGCGCGACGGCCAGATCGTCGAGGACCGCGCCCCGACCCGGAACGCCAGCCCGGCGTCCGTCTGACCCCTTTCCTCCCCGGAGCCGCTCCCCATGCGCAAGATCGCCATCCGCGGGCTCCTCGCCCGCAAGGTCCGCCTCGCCCTCACCGCCCTCGCCGTGGCGCTGGGCGTGACGCTGATCGCCGGCACCTACATCTTCACCGACACCATCAACAAGTCGTTCGAGAACATCTTCGTCCAGTCCAACAAGGGCACGGACGTGGCGCTGTCCCCCAACAACGACCTCTCGGGCGACGAGGACCCGCCGCCGATCCCGGGCAAGGTGCTCAAGCAGGTCGAGCAGGTCCCGGGCGTCGCGCAGGCCGAGGGCTCGGTCTTCAGCCAGGGCGGCTCGTTCCGCAAGGCCGACGGCGCGAAGCTCAAGGGCCAGGGCTTCAACGCGATCGCGGGCGCGCACGACGTGCAGCGCTTCGAGTCCTTCGCGGCCACCGACGGCCACCTGCCGACGACGGCCGACGAGGTCGCGATCCCGAAGGGGACGGCCGACAACAACGGGTTCAAGGTCGGCGACAAGCTCCAGATCGCCGACGAGGCGCCCAAGAAGCTCTACACGATCTCGGGCATCGTCACGATCTCCGGCGTCGACTCGTTCGGCGGCGGCGTGATCGCCGTCCTGACGCTGCCGGAGGCCCAGCGCATGACGGGCCACGGCGACTCCTACGACGAGATCGAGGTCGCGGCCACGCCGGGCGTGAGCGCGGAGCAGCTGCGTGACCGCATCAAGAAGATCGCGCCGCAGGGCGTCGAGGTGCGCACCGGCCAGCAGCAGGCCGACAAGCAGACCAAGGACATCAACGACGGGTTCTTGAACGTGTTGCGCACGGCGCTGCTCGCGTTCGCGGGGATCTCGCTCTTCGTCGGCGCGTTCCTGATCTTCAACACCTTCTCGATCACGGTCGCGCAGCGGACGCGCGAGTTCGCGCTGCTGCGCGTGCTCGGCGCCAAGCGCAAGCAGGTGCTGCGCTCGGTGCTCGCGGAGGGGCTGACGATCGGGATCGTCGGCTCGGCCGTCGGGCTCGGGCTCGGGATCCTGGTGGCGGGCGGGCTCAAGGCGCTGTTCAAGGCCTTCGGCGCCGACCTGCCCTCGACCGGCGCGGTCATCGCGACGCGCACCATCGTCGTCTCGCTGCTCGTCGGGACGATCGTGACGCTGATCTCCTCGATCGCGCCCGCGATCCGGGCGACGCGCGTCCCGCCGCTCGCCGCGCTGCGCGAGGGGCTGAGCACGGAGAAGAAGCGCTCGCGCTGGGCGACGCCGCTCGCCTCCGCGCTCACGGTCGCCGGCCTGGCGATCATGGCGCTCGGGCTCTTCGCCTCGCTGAAGCCGAACGCGGCGCTGTCGCTGATGGGCCTCGGCGCGGTCCTGACCTTCCTCGGCGTGGCGTTCCTGAGCCCGCGCCTGGTCGGGCCGATCGCCGACGTGGTCGGCGCGCCGTTCCAGCGCTTCCGCGGCGTGACCGGGCGGATCGCCCGCGAGAACACGGTCCGCCAGCCGGGCCGGACGGCCGTGACGGCCGCCGCGCTGATGGTCGGCGTCGCGCTCGTGACGTTCGCCTCGGTCTTCGCGGGCAGCGCGAAGACGACGTTCCGCGACGCGGTGACCAACGGCTCCAAGGCGCAGGCCGTCATCCAGAACACCGACGGCTTCAGCTCGTTCACGCCGCAGGCGGCCAGGACGGTCGCGCGGCTCCCGGGCGTCAAGGACGTCTCGGCGGTGCGCTTCGGCCAGGCGAAGATCGACGGCAAGAAGCAGGGCGTCACCGGCATCGACCAGGCGACGTTCGCGAGCCTCTACCGGCAGGGCTGGAAGCAGGGCAGCGACGCGACGATCGCGCAGCTCGGGCCCGGGAGCGTGATCGTCGGCAAGAAGTACGCCGAGGACAACGGGACGAAGGTCGGCGACACGCTGACGCTCCAGACGAGCAAGGCGCGCGCGCTCAAGTTGAAGGTCATCGGGATCTCCTACGACAAGGGCGGGCTGACCGGGAACCTGACGGTCGCCAACAGCGTGCTCGAGCGCGACTTCGGCTTCCGCAAGGACGCGTTCGTGCTGGTCGGCTACACGGGGTCGGTGCCCGCGGCGCAGGTGAAGACGTCGATCGACAAGGTGCTCGACGCGCGCTTCCCCGAGGCCGAGGCGCAGACGAACAAGGAGTTCATCGACTCGCAGGCCAAGCAGATCGACCAGGTGCTGCTGCTGATCTACGCCCTGCTCGCGATGGCGATCATCGTCTCGCTGTTCGGGATCGTGAACACGCTCGTGCTCTCGATCTCCGAGCGGACGCGCGAGATCGGCCTGCTGCGGGCGATCGGCATGTCGCGGCGCCAGGTCCGGCGGATGATCCGCTACGAGGCGATCATCACCGCGCAGATCGGCGCCGTGATCGGCCTCGTGCTCGGCATCGTGCTGTCGATCCTCGTGACCCGCGCGATCGACGACTTCCAGCTGTCGATCCCGGTCATCACGCTGATCGCGCTGCTGATCGCGACCGCGATCGCCGGCGTCTTCGCCGCGATCCTCCCGGCCCGCCGCGCCTCGCGCCTCGACGTGCTCGAGTCGCTGGCCTACGAGTAGGCCGCGGGCGGGCGGGGCCACCAAGCTCCGGGGCGGCGGGCCGATCCCGCCGCCCCGGCACCGCTGCGCGGGCTCAGACCCGGGAGCGGCCGCGGGCGCCGGTGAAGAACGCGAGCAGGGCGAAGATCGCCAGCACGAAGATGATCGGGTGGACGATCGTCCCGCCGGCGATGGCGATGACGAGCAGGACGATGCCGATGACGAGCCAGAGCATGGGTGCCTCCGTTGGGTCGGTCGTGGGGTCGAGCGGTCGAACCTAGGCCGGGCGGGGCGCCGCTCCCAGCGCGCGCGTCGGAGCTTCGACGTCGGCATGCCGACGTCAGCTCGCCCGGTTCGGGGTACACCCGCGCCGTGACCTCCGACGCGATCAGCCTGCTCGACGCCGACCCCGACTTCGCCGACGGGCTCGACCCCGACACGGCCGAGCGCGCGCGGCGGGACGCGCGGACCCGCCTGCAGCGCCTGACGCCCGGGCCGTGGGACGCCGCGGCGGCGATGGAGCCCGAGGTCCACCACCGCGGGTTCCTGATCTGCGACGGCCTGCTGACCCGCGAGGTCGACGTGCTCGGCCGCAGCTGCTGCGAGCTGCTCGGCCCGGGCGACGTCATGCGGCCGTGGCAGTGGGACCCGGAGGGCTCGCACGTCCAGGCCGAGGTCGGCTGGGAGGTCCTCGAGCCGACGCGGCTGGCGGTGCTCGACGGCGCGCTCGTCCAGCGGATCGCGCCCTACCCGCAGCTCGGCGTCGAGCTCTTCAGCCGCGGGATCCGCCGCGCGCACGCGCTGGCGGTCGCGCTCGCGATCTCCCACCACCAGCGCGTCGACGACCGCCTGCGGCTGACGCTCTGGCACCTCGCCGAGCGCTGGGGCCGCGTCAGCCCGGACGGCGTCGTCGTCCCGCTCCCGCTCAACCACGAGCGCCTCGCGATGCTCGTCGGCGCCCACCGCCCCTCCGTCACCACCGCCATGGGCGACCTCGCCCGCGAAGGCGCCCTCAGCCGCCGCGACGACGGCCAGTGGGTCCTCCACGGCCAGCCGCCGGAGCGCCTGCGGCACCACCGGCTGGCGGCGGCGCTGATCTAGGGCGACGAGGCGTGACGGCGTGGCGCGCGTCTAGACTCGCGTCCATGCTCAGGAAGAGCACAGCACTCAGTGGGCCACAGCCGCGTGCGCTCCTCGTCGCGTTGGTCGTGGGGTTGGGCGTCGTCGTGGCCGGCACCGCTTCGGCCGGCGCCTCGCAGGCGGTCGGCTGCCCGCCGCAGACCGCGGAGCTGAAGCTCCTGCGGGTGCCGGTCGGGCAGCCGCTCGATACGGTCGTGGCGATGGTCGGCTGCCTGCCCGTGGACGAGACGCTGTCGTCCGTCGTGATCGACTGGGGCGACGGGACGACGTCGGCGGGCACCGCGACGTTCCAGGCCGAGCCGGGTGGGGTGGGCAAGACGGCGCTGATCCGCGGCGTCCACGCGTACGCGACCGCCACCTGCGGGGCCGGCGACCCGTGCCCTCCGGGCTACCTGCCGAAGGCGAGCGTCGTGACCGCCTCCGACGGCGCCACGCTGGCCGGTGGCGGCTACGGCGTGGCCGTGGACCGCCCGGTCCCGGTCGCCGACGTGCCGCCGCCCGCGACCGACCCGGCGCCGCCACCTCCGAGGACCGCCCCGGCCGAGGTCGCGCGCCCGTCGCTGGCGGCCGGGCGTGCCGCGCCGTCGGTCCGCCGCCGCGGACGGCGGCTCCGGGTCGACCCGCACGTCCGCGCGACCTGCCCGCCGCAGGCTCGCTGCACGGCGAAGGTCGTCGTGCGCACGGCGCGTGGCGGCCAGGTCATCGCGTCCGCCCGCGCCGACTTCGGGCCGGGTGCCCGGGGCGTGCCGACCGTCGTCCTGCCCGGCGCCACCGCGAGGGCGCTGCTGGCCGGGTCGACCGTCCCGGTGCGGATCGACGTCACCGTCCGCGAGCGTGGCGCGGCTCGCGCGGCGGCGACCCGCTCGCGCCGCGCGAGCCTCCGGCTCCGGGAGCGGCGCGCGGCTAGCGCGTCGACCCGATGAACAGCGCGATCGCCTGCTCCACGAGCGGGCGGGGCAGCGGCCCGAGGCGGAGGGTCCAGCTGCGGTCCGGCTCCTGGCGCAGCGAGCAGGGGATGTCGCGGAGCTTCAGGATCGCCTCGTGGAAGCCGGCCTGGCGGTGGGCGTCCGGGCCCTGGAAGGTGGCGTCGACGCCGAAGGTGCCGTCCTCGATCGGCCAGATCGCGATCCGGTCCGGCGGGAACCCGAGCGGGTCCGGCGGCTCCTCGTCGGTGCGGTCGAGCGCGCGGCTCACGACGGCGAGCTAGAGGAGGCCCTTCTCCGGGTCGCCGACCGGCAGCGGTGCCGTGTGGATGATCGTCGGCGGCGTCGCGAGCAGCGGGCCGAGCGCGCCGAAGAGCGCCTTGAGGTGCTCGGTGGAGCCGTGCTCCTCCAGCGCCTCGGGCGAGGCCCACTTCTCGATGATCACGAAGCGCGAGGAGTCCTCGAGGTCGCGGTGCAGCGCGTAGGCGATGCAGCCCGCCTCGCCGTGGGTGGCCTGGATGGCGGTGGTGATCGCGGTCAGCGCCTGGTCCTGGGACTCGGGCTTGACCTGGACGGTGGCGGCGACGACGACCTGCGCGGTGGGGCTCATGACGACCAGCCTATGGATCGCGTCACAACTTCGGTCGTGCTCCCCACTTGTGCCTTGGATGGACGTCCAGGACGCGACCGACCGCGAGCCCGCCGTGCCGCTGGGCGCGCCGCTGACCGACCCCGCGGGCTTCGTCGCGCTCTACCGGCGCGAGAGCCCGATGCTGCTGACCTTCTGCGCGCGCCGCGTGCTCGACGCCGAGACCGCGCTCGACCTCACCGCCGAGACGTTCGCGCAGGCCTTCCGCGGGCGGCGCGGCTTCAAGGGCGCGACCGAGGTCGAGGCCCGCGCGTGGCTGCTGACGATCGCGCGGCGCCAGATCGCGGCGTTCCTGCGCAAGGGCGTGCTGGACCGCAGGCTCGTCGAGCGGGTCGGGATCACGGTCCCGGTCCTGGCGCCGGACGAGATCGCCGAGGTCGAGCGGCGGGCGGGCCTGCCCGCGCTGCGCGGCGCGCTCGGCGCCGAGCTCGCGAAGCTCACCGGCGAGCAGCGCGAGGCGCTGCGGCTGCGGGTGGTCGAGGAGCGGCCCTACGCGGAGGTCGCGCGCTCGCTGGGCGTGACCGAGGCGACGGCGCGGGCGCGGGTCTCCCGCGGGCTGCGGGCGATGGGCGCGGCGCTGGAGCCGCGGCGGCTGAACGGAGGCGAGGAGCGATGAGCGATCCCGACCGCACGCTCCCGGCGCTCGAGCGCCTGGGCGAGGAGCTCGAGCGCGTCGCGTACGCGGCGGGGCCCGCCGCACGGCGACGACGGCGGGCCGGGCGGCGCCGCGCCGTCCCGCTCAGCCGCCGCGCGCTGATCCTGGCGCTCGTGGGCGCCGTGCTGGTCGCGGCCGCCGCGGTCGCCGCGACGACCGGGCTGCTGAGCACCGGCGCGCCGCTGAAGAACCCCGCGGGCGTCGGCTTCAGCCCGAGCCGCGGCGAGGGCGTGCCGATCGCCTCCTCGGTCCGGCTCTCGAGCATCCGCGTCGCCGACCCGGCCGGCGGCCCGCCGTGGGGCCTGCGGACGCTGAAGACGACCCGCGGCCTCGGCTGCGTCCAGCTCGGCCGGATCTACCACGGGCGCCTCGGGGTCCTGGGCCAGGACGGCGCGTTCGCCGGCGACGGCAAGTTCCACGAGCGGTCGCCGGGCGTGCTGAGCCCGTTCGACTGCCAGACGCCGGACGCGGCCGGGCGCACGTTCCTCGCCGGCGTCCTGCACGGGCTGCCCGCGAGCGGGCTGATGGAGGGGTGCAACCACGTGGCCCGGAGCGACCCGAAGGCCTGCCCGCCCGCGGATCTCCGGATCGTCTTCTACGGGCTGCTCGGCCCGCGCGCGACCGCGGTGACGTACCTCGACTCCGCGGGGCGCGTGCGCGTCCAGCGGACGGTGGGTCCGGACGGCGCGTACCTCGTCGTCCTGCCGCCGAGCGCGACGCACCCGGCGGGGACCGCGCTCGGCTTCACGCCGAGCCCGGCGACGGGCCTGCGCAGCGTCCGCTACCGCGACGCGCCCGAGTGCCGGCTCGTGAGCCCGAGGCGCCGCGGCGGCGCCAGGCGCTGCCCGCTGGTCGGGTTCGTCCACCGCGCGAGCGCGCCGGTCACGACCGCGCAGGTCGCCTCACCGGTCCGGGTGCACGTCTCGCGGCGGGTCCGCACGCAGGTGCCGCCCGCCAGGCTGCACCTGCCCGCGGTCCACGTGCGCCGCGTCACCGCGGTCTTCCGCGCGCGGGTCGCGGTGCACGGCGCGGGCTCGGGCTACGTGACGTGGTTCGTCGTGCACGGCTGCCGCGACGCCTACGGGACGATCACGCCGACCGACCGCGACATCGCGGCGGGCGAGGTCGTCTCGGTGAGCAGCGACGTGCCGACCGCGTGCCACGGGACGATCACCGGCACGGTCTCCTACCACCAGGCGGGACCCGAGCCGGCGAACGGGCCGCCCGGGATCCTGCTCCCGGGCAAGGGCCCGAAGGTCGGGACGTTCAGCGCGCCGCTGCCGTAGCGGGCGCGGCCGCCGCGTCGCTCGCGGGCTCGGTCTCGCGCGCGCCCTGGCGCAGGAAGAGCCGGACGCCGGCCGCGACACCCGCGAGCGTGAAGACCGCCCACGGGATCCCCTGGCCGATCTGCGCGGCGATCGGCGCCGGGCAGGCGTCGGCGACGCCCCAGCCGATCCCGAAGAGCAGGCTGCCCGTGACGTGGCGGCGCGCGACCGGCTCGGTCGCGTAGGTCAGCGGATCGTGCGTGAGCAGCGCTGAGCGCTCGCGCCGCCTGAGCAGCGCGAGGCCGAGCGCGGCGGTCGCGACGGCCGAGGCGAACATCAGGAAGAGGTAGGACTGCTCGAAGAGCAGCGCGTGGCGGATGACCTCGGGGCTCGCCATCCCGCTCCAGCTCATCACGGTCCCGAAGACGACGCCGAGCGTCGCACCGGCCAAGGCCTTCACGACCTAGATCACCGCCTCGATCAGGAAGCTCACGGCGATGGCCGTGCCGAAGAAGGTGGCGGTCGCCGCGAGGCTCGCGGGGGAGCGCAGCGACGTGCCCGACAGGCCGTTGCCCGACGTGCAGCCGCCGGCGGCCTTGGCGCCGTAGCCGATCAGGACGCCGGCGCCGGCGAGCAGGAGCGGGATCGCGACCCGCCCGCCGCCGTGGAACGTGTCCGTCATCCAGCCGTAGCCGTGGAAGTCCGGGCCGCCGGCGAGGACCGCGAAGAGCGTCCCGCCGAGCGCGACGCCGATCGCGAACCAGCCGCGCCAGTCGAACCGCGCGCTGCCGCGGCTCAGCTTGCCGACGAGCTCCGAGAAGCCGCCGGTGACGCCGAGGCGGGCGTTGAAGAGGATCCGGCAGGCCACGACGCAGAGCCCGAGCACGGGGCCGGCGACGTACCACGCCAACTGATGATGCTCCATGGCCATGGAATGTAGGGTGCTCGGCATGGCCAAGGTCAAGCTCCATCGCTGCTCGTGGACGTTCCTCCACACCGAGATCGACGCGTGCTGGAAGGTGCAGAAGGCGCTCGACGAGCAGGGCGTCGAGTACGAGGTCGTCAAGCACGGCTTCGGCAAGGGCAAGCGGCCGTCGGTGGAGAGCATCAGCGGGCAGAGCAAGCTGCCGGTGCTCGAGCTCCAGGACGGCGAGGTCTACCGCGAGGAGTCCGCGGAGATGGCGGCGCGGATCCGCGCCGGGCACCTCTAGCCGCAGAACGGGCGCTCCCAGCCGCCGAGCCAGGTGACGCCGATGGGCGACGTGGCCCCGCCGAACGTGACGGCGAGCCGGTAGGTCTCGCTCCCGCCGCACTCGTCGCCCTCACCGCCGAAGGCGTCGAGGTGGACGGCGGCGGCAAGGCGGGCGGGATCGGCCGAGGGCCAGCGGCCCGCGAGGACGAGCCGGTGGTCCGCGCGCGGGGCGAACGAGGTCTCGCCGAGCGCCTGCGGGGCGTCCTCCGGCGCGTGGACGGCGAGGACGATCGCGCCGTCGCGCGTCACCCAGCCCGCGCTCTCGCCGAAGACGAGCAGGCGCTGGACGCGGGCCTCGGCGGCCGGCGTGTCCGCGGTGGCGGGCAGCAGCCGCGTGCCGAGCAGCCAGCGCCTGCCGTCCTCTGCGGAGGCGACCCACGCGCGGTCGCTGCGGACGTGGTGGCGGACCAGCGGGACCGACCACGCGGCGCTGCTGCCGTCCCAGGCGACCTTGGTGCCGGGCGCGTACGGGCCGAGGCGGCGGGCGCGCGGCGCGCGGCCGTAGACCGTGGTGCACGCGTAGAGCGAGTGGCCGGCGTGCCAGACGCGGCCGAAGGCGTCGTGGGCGAGCGTGCCGCGCTTGGAGGGGCAGGGCTTCGCGTGGGCCTGTGCCGCCGCGGGGACGAGGAGGAGCGCGATCGTCGTCGCGAGCAGGGCGGTGGAGCGGAGCATGTCCTGGAGAACGGGCCCGCGGGGCGGAGGTGACGCTCAGACCAGCAGCGCGACCGTCAGCGGGCCGTCCGGGAAGGCGCCGGTCGTGAAGGTGTAGGTGTCGAAGGTGCGGCCGCCGACGGCGACCCGACCGCGCGCCGGGATCGTCGGCGGCCCCGGCATCAGCGTGCTGCCGGGCACCGTCCCGGTCGCCGTGCGCAGCACGACCGCGGCGCCGGTGAAGCGGCGCATGAGCTTGATGTAGCCGGTGTCGTCCTGGACCGCGAGCGTCACGGTGCCGAGCGGGCGGCCCGCGGCGTCGCGGACGGTCCGCGAGGCGGGGCAGAGGACGTCCGGGCCGCCGACGTCGCCGACGAGCCGCCCGTCGCTCGTGGTCGCGCGGATGCGCACGACGTGCAGCGAGCGGGTCCGGAAGAAGCGGATGATCGCGGCGCGGAGGGCGACCGGGTCGTCGGTGGCGACCGCGCGCGCGAAGCGCGGGTCGGTGGCGACGTGGCGCAGGACGCGCGCGACCGTGGCCCCGCGCGCCTCGGTCCGCGCGAGGCGCTCGCCGACGGCGCCGATCGTGCGGGCGACGGTGGCCTGAGGCGTGGCGCCGCAGGCGGTCGGCGAGACGGCGGGGAGCCGCAGCGCGACGGTCAGCGCGCCGGAGGGGTAGGCGCGGGCGGGGAAGGCGAGGGACGCGGCGTCGATCCGGCCGCCGCGCGCCGCGGTCGCCGCGGCGACCGCGGTCCCCCGGGCGGTGCGCGCCGCGCCCGCCGCGGCGAGCACCGCGCCGCGCGCGTCGCGGAGCTCGACGCGGCCGCCGACGAGCGACTGCGTGATGCGGGCGATCGCGCCGTCCTGCGCGACGGCGAGGACGTAGCGGCCGACGGGGCGCCCGCGGGCGTCGCGGATCGTGCCGCGGACCGGCGCGAGCGCGGGCGGGCCGGTGATCGTCGCGAGCCGGTGGACGCCGCGCGTGACGGCGATGGAGCGGATCTGGTGCTTCAGCAGCGGGAGCAGCGCGGCGCGGGTGGCGGCCGGGTCGGCGCGCGCGACGGCCGCCGCGAGCCTCCGCGAGCGCGCGAGCCGCCTGCGGGCGCTCAGCACGTTGCGCCCGTGCGCGGCCTGGCCGTAGATGCGCCGCGCGATCGCCCCGAGCGTGTGGACGACGGTCGCCGGGCACGAGGCGCCGGCCGGGGCGCGGGGCGGCGCGGCGATCGTCGCGTGCGCCGGCGGCTGCGCGGTCGCGCCGCCGCACCCGGCGAGCAGCAGCGCGAGGACGGCCAGCGGTCGCGCGAAGGTCGGCATCGGGGTGGATCGTGCACCGCCCGCCTTCGCCCGCCCTCAGCGCCGTGTTGGGAGGGTGTGGGGCGCGCGGCGTGACCAACGCCGCGCGCTGCGCGCCCGAGCGCCTAGGACGCCGCGGCGTCGGCGGCCACCACATCCGCCGGCCGCCGGTACAACCCATACAACAACGCACACAGCAGCCCCGCCGCCCCCGCGTACCCCACCTCGGCCCGCACGAGCTCGTCGCCCACGACCGGCAGGACCATCCACACCACGAACGCCACCGCCGCCACGAGCCAGCCCGCGGCCGCCAGGTGCGCGCGGCCGCGCGCCAGCGCCGCCTGGTTCAGCGTCCCCGCCGCGAGGTGCAGCCCCATGCCGACCGCGATGACCGCCAGCCCCACGCGCCCGTAGTGCGTGTCGGAGGGGAACAGCACGTCCATGACCCACGGCCCGATCGCCAGCAGGCCGACCGCGACCGCGCCCGCGAACGCCGCGATCGCGAGCACCGTCGTCCGGATCGCCCGCGCGAACGCCTCGTGCCCCTCGGTCGCCTCGAGCCCCGCCAGGTGCGGCAGCAGCGACGTCTGCACCGCCTGGAAGAGCTGCAACGGCGCCCGCGCGATCAGCAGGGCGCTGAACACCACGCCCGCCTTCGTCGAGTCCGGCACCAGCAGCACCGCCGCGTTCAGCAGCGTCTGCTCCGCCAGCTGGATCGCCGCGACCGACCCCGCGAAGCCCGCGCTCGAGCGCATCGCGCCGCGATCGCGCGCGGCGGCACCGGCGCCGTCGCCGACCACCGCCGCCTCATGCCGCCGCAGCGCCCACGGGATCACCATCAGCGACGCCAGCGGCGCCGCCACGATCCCCAGCGCCACCGCCGTCTCGCCCGACGCCACGCCGACCGCGACGCCCACCGGGAAGCAGAACCGCGACAGCGACTCGAACAGCACGAGCGCCCCGTAGAGCCCGAACCACTGGTGCCCCGCCAGGTACCCCCGCGCGAAGTACGACGCCGCGTACGCCACGGTCGCGGCGATCAGGATCCAGTACAGCGCCGACTCGCCGTCGAAGAGCCCGTCCTCGATCGGGCCGTGCAGCGCGAAGGCGACCACCAGGAACACCCCGGCGAACGACGCCTGGATCGTCGCCGGGACCCGCAGCGGATGCCCGCCCTCCATGCCGCGCGCGCGCCGGTCGGCGATCGTGCGCGACAGCAGCTGCTCGACCGGCCGGTAGATCACCGACATCGTCACGAACAGCACCGACCACAGCAGCGAGACGCGCCCGTAGGCGTCGTCGCTCAGCACATGGCTGGAGACCGAGAAGTACGCGAACGTGAAGAGCCCGGTCGCCGCGATCCCGATCGACAGCAGGCGGGCGCCGGACCCGAAGGACCGCCCCTCGCCGGTCGCGCCCGCGTCGCCCTCGGCCGACGCGGGCACCTCGGGGGACTGGCTAGCCGCCAACGCGGACGAGGAGCATCGTCCACGGGAACGGGGAGCGCGCCTCGACGACGGTCCCGTAGCGGCCCAGCAGCTGCACGAAGCCGCGCTTGGACCAGTGGTTCACGTGGCCGGGGGTGTTCCCCAGCTCCTTCAGGTAGGCACCGCGGGCCACGTTCAGCCCGCGCCACAGCGGCTCGCGCGGCACGCTGACGAGCAGCCACTTCGACGCGCAGCGCGCCATCTCGGAGACCGTGTGCTCGGGGTCCGGGACGTGCTCCAGCACCTCGATCGCCGTCGCGACCTCGAACTCGTCGTCCGCGAACGGCAGGTTCTCGGCCTTCATCACCACGTACTGCAGGCACGGGTGCTGCCGGCCCTTCCAGGCCTCGTGCAGCTGCGGGTCGTCCAGGTCCAGCCCGACGATCCGCTGCATGCCCGGCGACTGCGCCCACTGGTGCGTGAGCACGCCCTCGCCGCAGCCGACGTCGAGCAGCGTGGTCGGGGCCGCCTTGGCGTACAGCTCCTCCAGCGTGCCCTCGAACCGCGCCATCAGGCGGCGGACGACGGGGTTGGTCGAGCCGTACTTGTCGTACGTGTTGCCGGTGACCGTGCCTTCGTGGTCGACGGTGACGGTGGGGGGCGTCATAGCTGGAGGGCCTCTCGTTCCTCGGTGCGGCCGGCCTTGGCGCCGGTCGTGGCCGGCTGGCCGGTCTCGGTCGCGCCGGGCTCGTAGTGGGACGGCGGGACCTTGAGCTGCAGCTCGATGCGGCGCACGCGCTCGAAGATCCGCTGGGACATGATGCGCTGGCTGTAGAGCAGGTCGCCGATGATGCCGAGCGTGCCGACCACGACCGCGGCGTTGAACAGCACCGCGCCGAAGATCAGGGACTGCACGTGGCCGGCGCCCTCGCCGTCGACGTAGGCGACGACGAACCGCACGAACGGGATCAGCGCCAGGACGAACAGGAAGGTCGCCATGTAGGTGAAGACCTTCAGCGGCTCGTACTGCGTGTAGATGCGCGCGATCGCCACGGCGTTGCGCCGGACGTACGAGCTCATCGACGGGAAGAGCCGCGACTCGCGCGTCTTCGGGTTGGTCCCGATCGCGACGTGGTCGGTGGCGACCAGCAGCTTGCCGGCCTGGATGATCGTCTCGAGCGTGTAGGTGTACTTCGAGACGACCGCCATCTGGATCGCGGCCTCGCGGTTGTAGGCGCGGAAGCCGGAGGTCGTGTCGGGCACGTCGGTGTCCGACGCCTGCCGGACGACCCACGAGCCCGCCTTCTGCAGCCGCTTCTTCAGCGGCGAGAAGTGCTCGATCGAGTCCGTCTCGCGGTCGCCGACGACCATGTCGGCGCTCCCGGCGAGGATCGGCGCGACGAGCTTCGGGATGTCGTGGCCGCTGTACTGGTTGTCGGCGTCGGTGTTGACCACGACGTCGGCGCCCAGCTTCAGCGACGCGTCCAGGCCCGCCTGGAACGCGGCCGCGAGGCCCTTGTTGTTCGTGAGCTTGACGATGTGGTGCACGCCGTTCGCGCGCGCCACCTCGATCGTGCGGTCAGTCGACCCGTCGTCGATGACCAGCCACTCGATCGCGTCGAAGCCCGGGATCTCACGGGGGAGGTCCGCCAGCGTCGCCGGCAGCGTCTCCTCCTCGTTGAGGCAGGGAATCTGGATGATGAGCTTCATGAGAAGTGGGGAGGGGAGGGCACGCGCGAGGGGGAGCGCGTGCCGTACACTCGCGGCCCCAGTATCTCAGAGGTTCGGGACGTTCGTCGTCGCACGCAACACCTCCTAACCCGGGCCACTGGACCTCGACCCCGTATGGAGAGCGCGACGCTCACCTCACCGCGCCGCGAGCCCGGCCCGTTCGCGCGGCTGCGCGCCGTGCCGGAACGCGTGTGGGCGCGTTCGGGCTTCGCGCTGCTCTGCCTCGGCGCGGCCATCGGGTACCTGGTGTACCCCACCTATCCGAACTACGACTCGGCGTACGCGCTGATCTGGGGGCGGGAGCTGCTCGACGGGATCCTCCCGTCCTTCGACGCCTACCGGGCGCCGACCGAGCACCCGCTCGCCGTCGCGTTCGCCGCGCTCCTCTCGCCGCTGGGCGACGCGGCCCCGCGGATCTGGCTCGGCGCGACCGTCCTCGCCTTCTGCGTCCTGGTCGCGGGCGTCTACCGGCTGGGCCGCGCGGCGTTCACGCCGTGGGTCGGCCTGATCGCGGCGCTGCTCGTGCTCAGCCGCCTGGACTACGCGTTCCTCGCCGCGCGCGGCTACGTCGACGTCCCGTACCTCGCGATGGTCGCCTGGGCCGCCGCGCTGGAGACCGAGCAGCCGCGCCGCGGCGGGCCCGTCTGGGTCCTGCTCGTGCTCGCGGGCCTGCTCCGGCCCGAGGCGTGGCTGCTGATCGGCGCGTACTGGCTGTGGTGCCGCCCGAGCGTCCGGACGACGCTCGTCGCCGCCATCGCGCCGGTGGTCTGGGCCCTGACCGACCTGATCGCCACCGGCGACCCGCTCTTCTCCCTGCGCCACACGAGCTCGCTGGCCAACGACCTCCAGCGCACGAAGCCCGCCTCCGAGGCGCCCTCGTTCGCCCTCCACTCGCTCGACGGGACCCTCAAGTGGCCCGTCCTGCTCGGCGCGCTGCTCGGCATCGGCCTCGCGCTCGCGTTCGCCCGCCGCCGCGCCGCGGTCGCGCTCGCCATCAGCGCCTCCGGCCTGCTCACCTTCGGCCTGATCGCCGTCGCCGGGCTCAGCGTCATCGACCGCTACCTCGCCGTCACCGCGCTCGGCCTGCTCGTCTTCGCGGGCTTCGCGATCGCGGGCTTCACGGTCCTGCCGCCCGGCCACCGCGCGCGGCGGCCCTGGATCGCCGGCGCGATCGTCGTCGCGCTGGGTGGCGCCGCGTTCACGGCCACGCATCTTCATCCTGGGTACATCGACCAGGAGCTCACCACCCGCCGCGAGCTGCGCCAGGAGCTCGCCAAGCTCGTCACGACGCCCGCGTTCGCGCTCGCCAACCGCTGCGGGCCCGTCACCGTGCCGAACCACAAGCTGATCCCGGACACGCGCTGGGTCCTCCACGACGACGCCGACGAGGTCCTGGCCCGCTCGAGCCTGCCGGACTTCGGGCGGCGCGAGAAGGGCGTCCAGGTCTTCGTGACCGGCCCGTCGATGCTCACCAACCCGACCTACGGGCCGTTCGTCCCCGGCTCGCGCGACGATGCACGGATCCAGGTGCCCGGCCCAGGACTCCGCCTCATCGACCGCAGCGCCCACTTCCTCGCCTATGCCGCCTGCTGAGACCGCGGCGCCGCGGGGCGGCCAGGCGCGCGTGCTCGCGCGCCGCGTGATCGGCCTGCCCTGGCCCGCGCTCGCGCTGCTCGCGCTGGCGGTCGCCACCTTCGTCGGGTTCCTGCTCTACCCGACCTATCCGAACTACGACAGCTACTACTCGCTGCTCTGGGGCCGCGAGGTCCTGCACGGCCACCTGCCGAGCTTCGACGAGTACCGCTCGCCGACCGAGCACCCGCTCGCCGTGCTCTTCGGCGCCGTCCTCGCGATCCTCGGCCGCCACGGCGACCGCGTCATGGTCTTCTGCACCGAGGCGTCGTTCGTCGTGCTCTGCGCCGGGATCTACCGGCTCGCGCGGCAGGCCTTCACGCCGCTGGTGGGCCTCGCGGCCGCCGGGATCCTCTGCACGCGCTTCGACTTCCCGTTCCTGGCCGCGCGCGCCTACATCGACATCCCGTACCTGGCGTTCGTCGTCTGGGCGGCGGCCTTCGAGCTGGCCAGGCCGCGCCGCGGCGGGATCGTCTGGGTCCTGCTCGCCTGCGCCGGCCTGCTGCGTCCCGAGGCCTGGATCATCATCGGGCTCTACTTCCTGTGGATGTGCTCCGGCGAGCTCGGCCCGGCCCACGCCACCGGGACGGTCCGCCTCAGGCGCTGGGCGCGCTACGCCGCGTGGGCCGCGGTCGGCCCCGTCGTCTGGGTGCTCGTCGACTTCGCGGCCACCGGCCACCCGTTCTTCTCGCTCCAGCACACGACCGGCCTGGCGGAGGAGCTGGGGCGGACCAAGGGCCTCTCCGAGGTCCCGACCGCGACCCGCAAGTTCTTCCTTAACCTGGCCAAGGCGCCGGTGCTCTACGCGGGCATCGCGGGCTTCGTCGCCGCGGTGCTCCTCGCCCCGCGGCGGGCGATCATGCCGGCCGCGCTGTGGCTGATCGGCACCGGCACGTTCGTCCTGGTCGGCGTCGCGGGCCTGAGCGTCATCGACCGCTACCTGCTCGTCCCGACGCTGATGGTGATGGTCTTCGCCGCCGTCGCGCTCGGCGGGTGGACGATGCTCCGCCAGGACCTGCTGATCCGCAAGGTCTGGGCCGTGGCCTCGCTGGCGATCATCGTCTACGGCGTCGCGTTCACCGCCACGCGCGTCAACTTCCACAACTTCGACGCCGAGCTGACGCTGCGCGGCAACTCGCACCGCTCGCTCGTCGCGCTCCTCGACCAGCCCGCCGTGCGCGCGGCGCGCCGCTGCGGCCCGGTCTCGACGCCGAACCACAAGCTCGTCCCGGACACGCGCTGGATCCTCGGCGCGTCCGCGAGCCAGGTGCTCGCGCGCGCCGACCCGGACGCCAAGTCGCGCGTGACCCGCGGCGTCTCGCTCTTCGTCGTGGACCGCGGCGCGCTCCTGCGCCAGGCGCTCGTCGCCGACACCGACGACCCGTTCGACAACGTCCCGCTGCCGGACTACCGCCGCCTCGCGTTCACCGACTACTACGCCGCGTATGTCCGCTGTTGAGGAGGCCGTGAGCGCGCAGGACCATGACGACGCACCGGTGACCGAGGACGCGGCGCGCGCCGCGGTCCGGCGCGCCGACCGCCGGGCCAAGCTGCGCTGGGCGCCCGCCGTCGCGCTGCTGCTCGTCGTGAGCTTCGCGCTCCGGGTCTGGGGCGCCAAGCAGGGCCTGCCCTACGCCTACAACGCGGACGAGAACGCGCACTTCGTCCCGAAGGCGATCGGGCTCTTCGGCCACGGCTGGAACCCGCACTACTTCGTCAACCCGCCGGCCTACACGTACCTGCTGCACCTCGTCTTCGCCGTCTGGTTCGGGGGCCGCGAGGGCGTCTCGCGCTCCTACGCCGCCGACCCGACCGAGGTCTTCTTCGTCGCGCGCGTCGTCGCGGCCGCCTGCGGGACGATCGCGGTCTGGCTGCTCTACCTGGCCGGGACCAAGCTGTTCGCCGACCGCCGCGTCGGCTTCCTGTCGGCCGGCCTGCTCGGCGTCGCGTTCCTACCGGTCTTCTACGCGCACCTGGCGCTCAACGACGTCCCGACGCTCGCGCCGATCTGCCTCGCGCTCTACGCCACGGCCGGGATCGTCCGGCAGGGACGGCTCTTCGACTTCCTGCTCGCGGGCGCCGGGATCGGCCTCGCCTGCGCGACGAAGTACACCGGCGGGATCGCGCTCCTGCCCGTCCTCGCCGCGGCCGCGGGCTGGCTCGTGGGCCGGCGCCGGCTGCGCGCCTCCACGATCGTCGCCGGGCTCGTCATCACCGCGTTCTGCGCGCTCGTCGTCTTCGTGGCGACCAACCCCTACGCGTTGCTCGACTTCACGGGCTTCCGGGACGGCCTGCAGCACCAGACCTCGGTGGCCGACGACGCGCTCGGCAAGCTCGGCCTGACCGAGGACAACGGCCTCGCCTACTACCTGTGGACGCTGACCTGGGGCCTCGGGTGGGTCCCGGCGGTCGCGGCCGCCGCGGGCGTCGTGATCGTCTGCCGCGACACCTGGCGGATCGCCGCCGTGCTCGTCCCGGCGCCGCTGCTCTTCCTGCTCTTCATGGGGACCCAGGAGCGCTTCTTCGGCCGCTGGCTGATGCCGGTCTTCCCGATGATCTGCCTGCTGGCCGCCTACGCGCTGCTGCGGATCATCGGGATCGTCGCGGGCCGCCGGCCGGTCCTGGTCCCGACGCTGCTCGTGCTCGCCACCGCCGCGCTCTGCGGCCAGGGGCTGATCGCCTCGCTGCACATCGGCCAGGTGCTCTCGCGCGACGACACGCGCAACATGACGCGCGCGTGGCTCGTGGCGCACGTCCCGCCGAAGACGAAGGTCGTGGTCGAGCCGGTCGTCCCCGACGGCTGGGCGCAGGACATCGGCCACCCGTCGCCGCTGACGAGCAACGGCAACCGCTGGGTGAAGTTCCCGACGAGCCGCTCGAACATCGCCAACGACGGCTCGGAGATCCCGGGGCCGGGGCGGATCGTCAACATCGAGGACTACGAGCGCACGCTCTACCCGGGGCTCGTCGACCGCTACGAGGAGGGCGGCTACTGCTGGGTCGTCGTCGGCTCCACGCAGCGCGGCCGCGCCGAGGTCGAGGCCCAGGCCGTGCCGCGCGCGCTGGCCTACTACCGGGAGCTGGAGCGCCGCTCCGACACCGCCTACGTCGCCTCGCCGTACCGCGCGGGCACGGGCCCGGTGGCCTTCAACTTCGACTGGTCGTTCGACTTCTACCCGCTGGCCTACCACCGTCCCGGGCCGATGATGTGGGTCTACCACCTGCGCGGCGGCCGCTGCGCGACCAGCTAGCTCGCGCCCGCGCCCTATCCTCCAGAAGCGGTGCAGCGGACCGAGACCGACCATCAGCATCTCTCGCGCGCGATCGACCTCGCGACGCGCGGTCGCGGCCGCGTCCACCCGAACCCGGTGGTGGGCGCCGTCGTCGTCAAGGACGGCGTCGTCCTGGGCGAGGGCTGGCACGTCGAGTACGGCGGCGCGCACGCCGAGGTCAACGCGATCGCGGCCTGCGAGGGCGCCGACCTGAGCGGCGCGACGATCTACGTCTCGCTCGAGCCGTGCTGCCACCAGGGCAAGACCGGGCCGTGCACCGAGGCGATCGTCGAGGCCGGGATCACCCGCGTCGTCGTCGCCTCCGACGACCCGACCGAGAAGGCCTCCGGCCGCGGCCTCGGGATCCTGCGCGACGAGGGCGTGACCGTGGACGTCGCTGGCGGCGAGCTCGCCGCCCGCGCCCGGCTCGCCAACCAGGCCTTCCGCAAGCACGCCCGCACCGGCCGGCCGTGGGTGCTCTTCAAGTCCGCGATGACGCTCGACGGGAAGGTCGCCACGCGCACCGGCGACTCGAAGTGGATCTCCTCGGAGTCCAGCCGCGCGCTCGCCCACCGCTGGCGCGCGTCGGTCGACGCGGTCGTCGTCGGGATCGGCACGGCGCTGGCCGACGACCCGCAGCTGACCGCCCGGATCGAGGAGCCCGACCCCGCGGACCCCGCCGCGCCGCCGCTGCGCCAGCCGCGCCGCGTCGTCTTCGACGCCACGGGCCGCCTGCCGCTCGACTCGCAGCTCGTCCAGCAGGCGCCGGAGATCCCCCTGACCGTCGTCGTCTCGCGCGCCGCGCCGCGCAGCGCGGCCGACGCGCTGCAGAACGCGGGCGCCGACGTGATCGTCGCCACCGGCGAGCACGAGCCCGCGCGCGTCCGGTCGGCCCTGGACCAGCTCGGCGAGGCGGGGATCCACGCGATCCTCCTGGAGGGCGGCCCGCACCTGGCCGGCGCGTTCCTCGACGCGGGCGAGATCGACGAGGTCCGCCTCTTCCTCGCGCCGCTGCTGCTCGGCGGCTCGAAGGCCCGGGATCCCTTGGAGGGCGAGGGCGTGGAGAAGATCTCCGAGGCCCTGCGCGCGCTGACGCTCGACTGCGAGCGCGTCGCCGACGACGTCCTGATCAGCGCCCGACTGCGGGAGTGGTAGCTCATCATGTTCACCGGACTTGTCGAGGACCTTGGGACCGTCGTGGCGGTCGACCGCACCGACGGCGGCGCGGTGCTGACCGTCGAGTCGGCGCTGGCGCCGCAGATCGGCGAGGGCGACAGCGTCGCGGTCAACGGCGTCTGCCTCACCGCGACGGCGATCGAGGGCTCGCGCTTCGGCTTCGACGTGATGCTGGAGTCCCTGCGGCGCTCGTCGCTCGGCGCGATCGACGCGGGCTCGAAGGTGAACCTCGAGCTGGCGCTGCGCGCCGACGCGCGCCTCGGCGGCCACATCATGCAGGGCCACGTCGACGGGATCGGCACCGTCGCCGCGCTGCGCGACGAGGGCTTCTCGCGGATCGTCACGATCGACGCCGCGCCGGAGCTCCTGCGCTACGTGGTGGAGAAGGGCTCGATCGCCGTCGACGGCGTGAGCCTCACCGTCTCGCGGGTCGACGACACGTCGTTCGACGTGTCCCTGATCCCGGAGACGCTGGAGCGGACGAACCTGGGCGCCACCACCGTGGGGCGCACCATCAACCTGGAGGTCGACGTCGTGGCCAAGTACGTGGAGAAGCTCGTCGGGGGTGCGCGCGCGTGAGCGCGACGCCGCAGGTCACGCACGACGACGTCCCGTTCGCGACGATCGAGGAGGCGCTGGAGGACATCGCCGCCGGCAAGATGATCGTGGTCGTCGACGACGAGGACCGCGAGAACGAGGGCGACGTCGTGATGGCGGCGGAGTTCGTCACCGCCGACGACATCAACTTCATGACGCGCCAGGCGGGCGGTTGGATCTGCCTCACGCTGACGCCGGAGCGCTGCGACGAGCTCGGCCTCGAGTTGATGGCCTTGAAGAACGAGTCCGCGCACGAGACGCCGTTCACGGTCACGATCGAGGCGCGCGAGGGCGTCACCACGGGCATCTCGACCGCCGACCAGGCGACGACGATCCGCACCGCGGTCGCGCCGGACAAGGGCAAGGCGGACATCGTGGTCCCCGGCCACGTGCACCCGCTGAAGGCCCGCGAGGGCGGCGTCCTGGAGCGCACGGGGCACACCGAGGCCTCGGTCGACCTGGCGCGCCTGGCGGGCGTGACGCCCGCGGGCGTCATCTGCGAGGTGCAGAACGAGGACGGCTCGATGGCGCGCGTCGGCGACCTCGCCGCGTACTGCCACAAGCACGGCTTCAAGATGATCACGATCGCCGATCTGATCGCCTACCGCCGTCGCCACGACAAGCTCGTCGAGCGCGTCGTCTCCACCTCGATGCCGACGGGCTTCGGCGACTTCACGGTCTACGGCTACCGCTCGCTGGTCGACGACAAGCACCACGTCGCGCTGGTCAAGGGCGAGGTCGCGGGCAAGGAGGACGTGCTCGTGCGCGTCCACTCCGAGTGCCTCACCGGCGACGTCTTCCACTCGCTGCGCTGTGACTGCGGCGAGCAGCTGGAGAGCGCGCTGGCGATGATCGAGGCCGAGGGCGAGGGCGTCCTGCTCTACCTCGCCCAGGAGGGCCGCGGCATCGGCCTGCTGAACAAGCTCAAGGCCTACAAGCTGCAGGAGGAGGGCTACGACACCGTCGACGCCAACCTCAAGCTCGGCCTGCCCGCCGACCTGCGCGACTACGGGATCGGCGCGCAGATCCTGGCCGACCTCGGGCTGTCCTCGATCCGGATCCTGACCAACAACCCCAAGAAGATCCGCGGGTTGGAGGGCTACGGGCTGCGGGTGAGCGACCAGGTGCCGATCGCGCACGCGTCGAACCCGCACAACGAGCGCTACCTGCGCACGAAGGCCGAGCGGATGGGGCACACGCTCCACCACCAGGGCCTGCCGCTGGACGAGGAGATGCTCCGCGAGGAGCACCTGCGCGACGAGCAGGGGCCGGAGGCGTGAAGGTCGCGCTCGTCGTCGCCCGCTTCTACGAGGAGCTGGCCGACCGGCTGGTCGCGGGCGCGCGCGCCGAGCTCGCCGAGGGCGGCGTGACGGAGATCGAGGAGTTCTCGGTCCCGGGCGCCTACGAGCTGCCGCTCGCCGCGAAGTACGCGGCGGAGTCCGGGCGCTTCGGCGCGGTCGTCTGCCTCGGCGCGGTGATCAAGGGCGAGACCACGCACTACGACTACGTCTGCGGCGAGTCGGCGCGCGGGATCATGGACGTGCAGCTCGCGACCGGCGTGCCGTGCGCGTTCGGCGTCCTGACGGTCAACGACCTCGGCCAGGCGCTCGCGCGGTCCGGCGGCGACAAGCGGGACTCGGGCCGCCACGCGGCGGCGGCGGTGCTCGCGCTGGCGCAGGTCCGCGCGCAGCTCGAACGCTGACGTTCGGCGCCACGGCGGTCGCGCGCGGCGGTAGTCTGGCGCTGTGAGCCTCGAAGTCGTCGCGATCGCGTTGACGCTCCTCGTCCACGTCCTGGGCGCGATCGTCCTCGTCTGGGCGATCATCGGCGACGAGAAGGTCGACTGGCGCGGGCTCCTGTGGCCGCGCGACGACGACGGCGGCGGCGGAGGCGGCCCGGGCTTCGAGCCGCCACGCGACGGCGACGGGGGAGACGGCGGCGGCACGCTCGCGCCGCCCCTGCTGCCCGAGAGCGCCCCGGCGCCCGTGCGCCTGCGCGAGCCGGGCCGCATCGGCGACGGGCATCCGCGCCCGGCACGCCGCCCGGCCCACGCGCCCGAGCGCGCCCCGGCGCGCGAGCCGGTCGGCTCGTAGCGGACCCTCCGCACGCGCCGAGCGCCGGTCGCCTACGACGCCGGCGGCGCGACGCTCGGCACCGCGAACATCCGCGCCAGCGACTCGCCCACCCGCTCCCGCACCACCAGCGCGCTCCGCTGCACGTGCGCGCGCATGAACGCCGCCGCCGCGTCCGCGTCGCCGACCAGCACCAGCCCGATGATCTCGAGGTGCTCGGCGATCGTCGCCCCGATGCGCTCGTCGAGCGTGAAGTCGTGGATCCGCAGCACGCGGATCCGCTCGTTGGTCGAGCGCAGCATCCGCGTCGCCGTCGCGTTGCCCGACGCGCCCGCGATCCGCTCGTGGAACGCCTCGTCGCGGTGGACGAAGTCGGGGGTCCGCAGCGACTCGGGGTCGCTGCGCCACTGCGCCTCGAGCGCGCGCCAGTCGCGCTCGACCGCCTCCAGCAGCTCGCGGTCGCCGCCGGTCGAGGCGCGGCGGGCGGTCAGCTCCTCCAGCGCGAGGCGGACGTCGTAGACCTCGGTCATCGTCCGCACGTCGGGCAGCCGCGGGCGCAGCCCGCCGCCCGGGTCGCGGACGAGGTGGCCGTCGCCCTCGAGCCGCCGCAGCGCCTCGCGCACCGGCGTGCGGCTGGTGGCGAACTGGGTCGCGAGCTGGACCTCGACCAGCCGCTCCCCGGCGGGCAGCTCGCCGGCGAGCAGCTGGTCGCGCAGCTGCTCGTAGACCCGCTCCGCCTGGGACGGGCGGACCGCCGGACCGCTCAAGCGCTCACCGTGGTCGGGGCGGCGGTCGCGTCGAGCGCGGCGATCGCCGCGACGAACGCCTCGAACGGCGGATGGGTGACGCCGCCGCCGATCTGGCCGACGCCCGGCTCGCGGTGCGCGATGCCGGTGTGCACCGGCGGGCGGATCCCGGTCTCGACGACCGCCCGGGCGTCGACGCCGAGGATCGCGGGCGTCGCCTCGGAGAGCCGCAGCGTGGGGTGCGCGGCCGCGCCGATCCGGTGCAGCCGCTCCATGATCGCGGGCGTCTCGTCGACGCTCAGACCGACCGACGGCGCCGCGAGCGGCGAGGCCGACAGCGCCATCGCGCCCAACCCGTACACCTCGACGATCGCGGAGTCGCCGAGGTCCGGGTTCATGTCCTCGGGCGTGAAGGGGGCGATGAGCCGCGCGGGGTCCGGGAGCGCCGCGGGCCCGACGAACCAGCGGTCGCCGGTCCCGCTCAGCTGGATGCCGACCTCGACGCCGTTGCGCGCGATCACCGTCAGCAGCGGCGAGCCGGGCACGCCCGCGGCGCAGACCATCGCGAGCTTGGCGGACACCATGGCCAGGTTGAGGAAGAACTGGCCGTTGCCCAGGATGAACTCCCGGACGTCGGCGGGCAGCCACGGCGCGAGCGCGTCGTGCGTCAGCCGCGAGCCCGCGTCGGTGCGGTGGTGGCACTCGTCGCCCTGCTGGAGCGCGACCCGCTGGACCTCCAGGAGGTCGAGCGGCCCGTGCTCGCGCAGCGCGTGCGCCAGCGACGGCCCGAGGACGTCGCGCATCCACTCCAGCCGCCGCACGACCTCGGGCCCGTCGGCGCCGTAGCGCAGCACCTTGCCCGAACCCTCGTTGAGCGGGCACCACGCCGTGCTCCCGGTGGCCTCGTCGCGCGCGACGAGCACCGGCATCGACGCCGTGACCGCGCCCGACATCGGCCCGACGCCGCCGAGGTCGTGGTTCGGATGCAGCGGGATCGCGCCCGCGTCGAGCAGCGCCAGCGCCTCCTCGGCCGTCTCCGCGCGGCCCTCGATCGCGAGCGCGACGCCGAGCGCCGTGCGCATCGGCGCGCACATCCGGCGCGGGTCGATCGGCGGCCCGGCGTGGCTGACGGCGCCGTCGGCCAGGGCGGGGACCACCTCGCCCGCGGGCCGGACGTCGACCAGGAGCGGGACAGCGGCGGCGAGGGCGGCGATCGCGGGATCCGGGTCCGCATGCAGCGTCGTATGCATGGCCGGAACCTACGCCCGACAGGCGGTCCCGCCCTTGGACATCCGGGCCAGGATCACGCCGCCGCGCTTGGACCGCTGGCCGCACGGTCCACCGCGGTTCCGCCTCGCCGTCCAATGAGGAGGCCACCGGGCCGCGGATACGTTCGGCCCCGTCCACCGCCGTCGACCGTCCTGCATACAGCCCCGGAGAGGCCCATGACCATCAGCGTGCCCGCTGTGCCCTACGACTTCGAGCTCGACCCAGCGACCACCGCGCTCGTCATCATCGACATGCAGCGCGACTTCCTGGAACCCGGCGGCTTCGGCTCGCTGCTGGGCAACGACGTGTCCTTGCTCCAGCGCACCGTCGCGCCGCTGCAGGCCGTCCTGGCCGCCGCCCGCGCGAGCGGCATGATGGTGATCCACACGCGGGAGGGCCACCGTCCGGACCTCGCGGACGCGCCGCCGGCGAAGCTCGCCCGCGGCCACCTCAGCTGCGGGATCGGCGACCCGGGCCCGTTCGGCCGGATCCTCGTCCGCGGCGAGCACGGCCACGACATCATCGAGGAGCTCGCGCCCGCCGAGGGCGAGCCGATCCTCGACAAGCCCGGCAAGGGCGCCTTCTACGCGACCGACCTCGAGCTGCTGCTGCGCAACGGCGGGATCACCCGCCTGGTCGTCACCGGCGTCACGACCGAGGTGTGTGTGCACACCACGGTGCGCGAGGCGAACGACCGCGGCTTCGAGTGCCTCGTGCTCTCGGACTGCGTCGGGTCCTACTTCCCCGAGTTCCACGAGGTCGGCCTCCAGATGATCGCCGCGCAGGGCGGCATCTTCGGCTGGGTCGCGGACTCGTCCGAGCTGCTGGCGCAGCTGCCCGTCACCACCCACATCTCCTGAGGAGCGAGGCACCACCATGAGCTCGACGTTCTCCCTGCCGAAGGGCAGCGTCACCGGCGGCAACCTGCCGTTCTGGACGAGAGGCGACCTGAACGCCTTCTTCGGCCTCGGCATCAACATGTTGGTCAACGTGCTCGTGCTCGCGGGCCTGGCCGCCGGGGTGGTCAACATCCCCGCGCACGACGTCTACCGGGTGATCCTGCCCGCGCTCGGCGTCGAGCTGCTGATCGGCAACGTCTTCTACTTCCTCCTCGCCCGGCGCCTCGCGCTGAAGGAGGGGAGGACCGACGTCGCGGCGATGCCCTACGGGCCGAGCGTCCCGCACATGTTCATCGTCACGTTCGTGATCATGCTGCCGACCTACCTCCAGACCAAGGACCCCGTGAAGGCCTGGGAGGCCGGGATCGCCTGGGCGTTCATCATCGGGTTGATCATCCTGGCGGGCGCGTTCGTCGGCCCGTACATCCGGAAGTTCACGCCGCGCGCCGCGCTGCTCGGGACCCTCGCGGGCATCTCGATCACCTTCATCTCGATGCGGCCCGCCGCGCAGATGTTCGAGGCGTCGTGGATCGCGCTGCCGGTGTTGACGCTGATCCTGATCGGCTTCGTCTCCGGCGTGCGGCTGCCGGGCAACGTCCCGATGGGCGTCGTGGCGCTCGGCGTCGGCACCGCGATCGCGTGGATCGGCGGCTACATGGACGGCGGCGCGGTGAGCGACGGCGTCAACGACATCGCCTTCGGGCTGCCGTCGCTCGACTTCGCGCGGCTCGGCCACGGGCTGGACAGCATCTCGCCGCTGCTCGCGACGGCGATCCCGCTCGGCATCTACAACTTCATGGAGGCCATGTCCAACGTGGAGAGCGCGGCCGCCGCGGGCGACAAGTACAACCTGCGCGCGATCCTGCTGGCCGACGGCACGGGCGCGATCGTCGGCGCGTGCGCGGGCTGCCCGTTCCCGCCGGCGGTGTACATCGGCCAGCCGGGCTGGAAGGAGGCCGGCGGGCGGATCAGCTACTCGCTGGCCACGGGCGTCGTGATCTTCCTGCTCTGCGTGCTGGGCTTCTTCCCGCTGCTGGCGGCGGTGCTGCCGATCCCGGCGATCGTCCCGATCCTGTTGTTCATCGGGTTGGTCATCGGCGCGCAGTCCTTCCGGGCGGTGCCGAAGGCCTACTACCCGGCGGTCGTCATCGCGATGGTGCCGAACGTGGCGTCGTGGGGCGTCGGGCAGGTCGACAACGCGCTCAGCGCCGCGGGCACGAGCGCCGCGAAGGTCGGCTTCGACAACCTCTCGGCGGCGGGCACGATCTACGGCGGGCTCAACACGCTCGGCCAGGGCGCGGTCCTGGTCGGGATGATCCTGGCGGCGATCACGGTGTTCATCGTCGACCGGAAGTTCGTCTGGGCCGCGGGCTTCTGCGCCTTCGGCGGGGCGCTCACGCTGGTCGGGCTGATCCACAGCGCGAAGGTCCACGTGTTCAGCAACGAGAAGGTCGCGCTGGGCTACGGGTTCGCGGCGGTCGTCTGCCTCGCGTTCGCGTACCTGAAGCCGCCGCTGCGCGAGCTCGACCCGAACGACCCGGAGGACGTCGAGGGCGCGGCGTTCGAGGGCGGGGAGGAGATCGACCCCACGCCGACGGTCAACGGGCAGCGCGCGCCGGAGCCGGTGGGGGTCTAGCCGTCCCGGGACCCGACCGCGATCGCGGCCCAGGCACCGTCGGCGATGAGCGCGACGGTGGCTGGGTCGTCGAGGTCGATCGTGCCCCTGGCCGCGTGCTGGGCGACGATCGCCGGGTGGTTCATGCACCCGACGACGAGGGCGCTCAGCACGCGGACGGGGCCGGGCTTGACGGTCCCGTCCTGCTGCCCTTGCCGCACGAGGCGGTCGACGATCCTGATGGGGTAGGGGAAGTCGGCAGGGAGCGCGGAGAGGAAGCGCGCCTGGTGGCTCGTGAGGAAGGTGTGGGCGGCGAGGTCGGCGCGCCGGTGCTCGAGGGTGGCGTGCACGATGCGCTTGATCCGCTCTTCGATCGAGAGGTCCGAGTGCTGTGCGACGGCGTCGAGGAGCGTCGCGTAGCGGCGCATGTGGGTGGCGAAGAGCGCGAGCGCCACGGCCTCCTTGGAGGGGTGGTGGCGGTACAGCGCGGCCTCGCTGACGCCGGCGCGCTCGGCGATGTGGCGGACGCGCGTGGCGTCGTAGCCGCGCTCGGCGAAGCAGGCGAGCGCGGCGTCGAGGATCTCGGGCTCGCGGCTGGGGCGGGCCACTAGAGCGTCGCGACGGTCCGCAGCCGCTCGGCCGACGCGGGGTCGTGGCTGGGGAGGTAGACGGTCGGGTGCTCGGCGGCGTGGGCGAGGATCGTCTTCATGGTGGCGATCGCGACGCCGTCCTTCGGGCTGACGCCGTCGACGTGGAGGTCCTGCAGCTGCCGCTGGTCGTAGGCGCTGTCGCCGCCGATGAGGACGTGGTGGTCGGGCTGGACGACGAGGATCGCGAGGTGGCCGAGCGTGTGCCCGGGCGCGGGGACGGCGAGGACGCGGCCGTCGGCGGTGAGCGCGTGGGAGGCCGGGAAGGCGCCGACGGCCGGGCCGTCGAGGACGATCGGCCGGGGCGCGAAGCCCGGCGGCAGCGGCTGCCGGGTCGCGAGGCGGGTGAGCCGGCTCATGGGGGAGTTGGCGACGCGGATCTCGCGCGCGTTGGCGAGCACGGTCGCGTTCGGGACGTGCGGGAGGCCGTTGACGTGGTCGCCGTGGATGTGGGTCAGCACGACGCGGGCGACGTCGTCTGGTGAGAAGCCGTGCGCAGTGAGCTGGCGGTCGAGCTCCTCCTCGCGCGGGACGAGGAAGCGCGCGAACGTGGCGTCGTGCGCGGCGTGGGTCTCACCGGCGTCGACGAGGAGGAGGCCGTCGGCGTGCTCGACGAGCCACGCGTGGATGGGCAGCTCCTCGCCCATCGGCCCCTTGCGCAGGATCCGCGCCCGCCGGCGCAACCCGGTGCCCTCGCCGCGGTGCATCTTCTCGTGGATGCGGACGCGGCCGGTGGTGAGGGCGTGGATGGGGATGGGGAGCATGGGTGGACGGGCCTCCGGCGTGCGTAAGTGAACGTTCGCTCACTTTGCCGCGCAGGGGCACCCCTGTCAAGCGCGCACGCATCCCATCCGGGCCACCTGGAGGAGGAGCACGACTGCCGTGCACCACCCGACCCGGGCGCCCGCGGGCGCGGCGAGCCGCCGGCGCCCCGCGCTCAGCCCTTCCCGTGCCCGCGCCCGCGGCCCTTGCCGCTCGGCGGCGGAGCCTGCTGCGCCGTCGCGGCCGGGTCGCCGCCGCCCGCAGCCTGCTCGGCCGTCTTCAGCTCCCGCTCCACGATCCCGCGCTTGTAGCTGGAGATCTTCAGCCGCTCCTGCAGGTACGGGATCGCCGCGGCGGGCTGGCCGGCGAGGCGGAGCGCCCAGCCGTAGTTGTAGAGGGAGAAGGCGTAGTCGAGGGACTTGGTGTCGCCGTCTGCGCGGAACTTCTCCACCGCCTGCCTGAGCAGCGGCAGCGCGCCCTGCGGGTTGCCCGGCAGCAGCGCGTAGCCCGCGTTGTTGATGGCGGTGGCGGAGCGGTCGTCGGACGGGCTCGCCGCCGCATCGGGGGCGGAGGCGCCGCCGGCGGGCGCGCCGCTCGGCGGCGTCGTCCCGGCGGGCGCCGCGCTGCTCGCGCTCCCCGTGGCGCTGTCCTGGCTCGCGCCCGCGCTCGCCCCCTGCGTCGCCGTCCCGCCGCCCGTCGCCGCCCCCTGCGCCTTCGAGCTCGTCGCCCGCGGCGCGTCGGCCGGGACGTGGCCGCCGTTGTTGCCGTCGTCGCTGATCAGCGCGGCGCCCGCGCCGACGACCACGCACAGCACCACGAGCGCGGCGATCAGGAAGCTCCTGCGGTGCGGGCTGCGCTGCCGCGCCACGGGGTCCCGCGGCGGCGGGCGCCGTACGGGCGCGGCCGCGGGCTCGGGCGCCGGGCGCGGCTCCCGCCGCTCGCGCGCGAACCGCGGCTCGTCGGCCGCGGGCCGCGGCGGCGCGACCGCCATCACCGACGTCACGCGCGTCGGCTCCGCCGCGTCGCCCAGCGCCGCCTCAAGCTCGTCCACGAACGCCGTCGCGCTCCGCGGCCGGTCGGCCGGCTCGCGCGCCAGCCCATGCCGGAGCGCCGGGCCCGCCGCGCCGCACGCGCCCGTCGCCACCGCGGGCTCCTGCTCGACCCGCGCCCGCGCCTGCTCCATCGCGGTCTCGCCCTCGAACGGGCGCCGCCCGCAGAGCAGCTCGAACGCCACGACGGCGAGCGAGTAGCGGTCCGACGCGGGCGTGGCCGCCCGGCCGCGCGCCTGCTCGGGCGACAGGTACGCCGCCGTCCCGAGCACCTGGCCCGCGGCGGTCACCGCCGTCTCGCCCGCGAGCGACGCGATCCCGAAGTCGCCGACCGCGAGCCGGCCGTTCTCGTCCAGCAAGAGGTTCCCCGGCTTCACGTCGCGGTGGACGATGTCCGCCGCGTGCGCGGCGTCCAGCGCCGACGCCGCCTCGCGCAGCCAGCGCAGCGCGATCGGCACCGGGACGACGCCGCGGTCGCCCGCGCGCAGCCGGTCCGCCACCGTCCCGCCCGCGAAGTGCTCCATGACGATGAACGCCTGCTCGTCGTCCTGGCCGCCGATGTCGAAGATCGTCACGACGTTGGGATGGTCGGAGACGCGGGCGGCGGCGCGGGCCTCGCGGGTGAAGCGACGACGGGCGGCGGGATCGGCGGCATAGCCCGCGGCCAGGACCTTCACCGCGACGAGCCGCTCCAGCACCGCGTCCTCCGCGGCCCAGACCGTCGCCATGCCACCGTTCGCGACGTGCCGCACCACGCGGTAGCGCTCGGGCAGCTCGACCTGCTGGGGGAGGGCGGACATCCGAACACGATTACCCCACCCACGCCGCCGCGACACCGGTCCCTAACCAACCCTAAGAAACCCCGCCGGACCCGAGGCCGAACCACCCCGCACCGCCGCACGCGGCTCGCCCCGCTACACTCCCCGGCCGAATGTCGAAGGTTTGCCACAGCTGCGGGCGCGGTCCCGCTTTCGGACAGAGCCGGTCCCACTCGATGCGCGCCACCAAGCGCCGCTTCGACCCGAACCTCCAGAAGGTCCGGATCTTCGTGGGTGCGGCCCCGCGACGCGTGTACGTCTGCACGCGCTGCCTCAAGGCCGGCAAGGTCACCAAGGCCGTCTAGCCGTCGGGGGCGCCCAGCGCGCCCCGCGTCGGCCGACGGACCCGCTACGGTCGCTCCGTGTCCGATCCGAGTCTCGTCCGCTTCCGCGTGGCGGTTCAGGGCGCGCTCGCGCACCTCGAGTCCCGCCGCCAGGAGATCAACGATCTCAACGTCTTCCCGGTCGCCGACGGCGACACGGGCGACAACATGGCGCTCACGCTCAAGGCCGTGCTCACCGAGCTCGACCGCCTCGAGGCCGAGGCCGAGGACCGCTCGATCGACGAGATCGGCCGCAACGAGATCGTCGAGACCGTCGCCCGCGCCGCCCTGCTCGGCGCGCGCGGCAACAGCGGCGTCATCCTCTCCCAGCTGATCCGCGGCGCCGCCGAGGAGCTCGTCTCCCGGCCCGGCGAGCTCGTCGACCCCGTCCTGCTCGGCGCCGCCTTCGCGACCGCCGCCCAGCGCGCCTACGCGTCGGTCCGCGAGCCCGCAGAGGGCACGATGCTGACCGTCATGCGCGACATGGCGACCTCCATCGCCCACGACCTCGCGCACCTGCCCGAGGAGCAGCGCCGCCTCGCCGCGGCCGCCGACCCCGAGCAGCAGAACCTCCTGATCGCCGCGGCCCTGGAGCGCGCGATCGTCGCCGGCGAGGCCTCGGTCCAGCGCGGCCCCGAGCTGCTGCCCGCGCTGCGCGAGGCGGGCGTCGTCGACGCCGGCGGCTACGGCGTCATCATCATCTTCGCCGGGATCGTCGCCGCGCTGAAGGGCACCGACGCGCCCGAGCTCGAGCACTACGCGCCCGCCCGGATCACGCACCCGGAGCACAACAGCGAGACCTACCGGTACTGCACGAACTTCGCGGTCACCGGCGCGGGCCTCGAGGCGGCGCGCTACGTCCCGCGCCTCGAGGACATCGGCGACTCCGTGCTCGTCGTCGGCGACCACGCGACGCTGAAGGTCCACGTCCACACCGACGACCCCGAGCAGGCGACGCTCGTCTTCGACGGCGCCGGCGAGGTCTCGCGGCTCGACGTCGCCGACATGCACGCCCAGGTCCTGGAGCGCGAGGCGCGCCTCGCGCTCGGCTCCGACGGCAACGGCGCCGGGGCGGGCGGCTCCGCCGCGCCCGTCGCGATCGTCCAGACCTGCGGCGCCCTGGCCGTCGCCACCGGCGCCGGCCTCGTCGCGCTCTTCGAGTCGCTCGGCGCCCGCGTCCTCGACGGCGGCCCGACGCTCAACCCCTCCACCATGGAGATCCTCGCCGGCATCCACGACGTGCCCGCCGAGGAGGTCGTCGTCCTGCCGAACAGCCCCAACGTCTTCATGGCCGCCGAGCGCGCGGCCGAGCTGTCGGACAAGGTCGTGCGCGTCGTCGCCTCGCGCTCCCAGCAGGCCGGCCTCGCCGCCGCGTTCGCGCTGAACATCGACCGCGGCGCGGCCGAGAACGGCGACGCGATGCAGGCCGCGCTCGACGCCGTGCGCACCGGCGGCGTCGCGCCCGCCGCGCGGCAGGACCCCGACGGCCGCTTCACGATCGGCGACGCCGTCGGCTACGTCGGCGACGAGCTCGTCGCCTGGGGCGAGCCCGGCGCGACGCTCGAGACGGTCCTCGGGCAGCTCTCCACCGACGCCGAGCTCGTCACCTGCATCGAGGGCGCGGGCGCCCCGCTCGACGGCGCCGCCGTCGCCAAGCTCGCCCCGGCCGGGGTGGAGCTGGAGCTGGAGGACGGCGGCCAGCCGTCCTGGTGGTGGCTGCTCGCGGCCGAGTAGCCCGTGCCGCCCCCGATCCCGCCGATCGCCTTCGCCGAGCCCCGCGCGCTGAGCGCGGAGGAGCTCTGGAGCTCGCCCGCCCGCACGCCGCGCCCCTCGCGGCTCGACGAGCCGCTCGCCATCAAGAACCCGACCGCCGCCGCGGCCGCCGAGTCGCTGGGCCTGGAGAGCGTCGGCGCGTTGCTGGAGCACCTGCCGCGCGCCACCGGCGAGGCCCGGACGATCGCCGAGCTCGCGCTCGACGAGACCGCCACGGTCCTCGTCGAGGTCCGCTCGATCACCACGCGCCCCGTGCGCCGGCGCGGGATGAAGCCGCTCGTCGAGGCGACGGTGAGCGACGGCACGGGGATCATGAAGGCCACGTTCTTCAACCAGCCGTGGCTCTCGGCGCAGTACCCCGTCGGCACGCGGCTGATGCTGGCCGGCAAGTACCAGGGCACCGCGCGCTTCCGCGTCAACGCCCACGCCAAGACCGACGCGGTCGTGGCGATCGGCGACGAGGCGAGCGTCGCGGGCCAGTACCCGGCGACCAAGGGCATCAGCTCGACCCAGCTGCTCGCGCTCGTCCAGGAGCACCGCCGCGCGATCTTCGACGTCGTGGACCCGCTGCCGACCGCGCTCCGGCGGGCCCTCCGCCTGCCCGACCGGCCCACCGCGCTCGCCGCGGCGCACTTCGGCGACCACGAGGGCGGCCGCCGCCGCCTCGCCTTCGACGAGCTGCTGCTCGACCAGATCGTCCAGCTGCGCCTGCGCCGCGAGCGCCGCGCCGACGTCCACGCGGCGCCGCTCACCGACGCGCCCACCATCACCGAGGCGTGGCGGGCCCACACGCTGCCGTTCACGCCCACGGGCGACCAGGACCACGCGATGGCCGACGTCGACGCCGACCTCGCGCGCGCCCGGCCGATGCAGCGGCTGCTCATGGGCGAGGTCGGCTCCGGCAAGACCGTCGTCGCGCTGCACGCGATGCTCCGCGCCGTCGAGCACGGCGGCCAGGCCGCGCTGATGGCGCCGACCGAGACGCTCGCCGAGCAGCACTTCGCGACGATCCAGTCGCTCATGGGTGGGCGGGATGGCATCCTGCTGACCGCCGCGCTGCTCACGGGCTCGACCACCGCCGCGCGCCGCCGCGAGATCCTCGCCCGCCTCGCCACCGGCGAGCTGCAGCTGATCGTCGGCACGCACGCGCTGATCGAGGACCCCGTGATCTTCGACAACCTGCTCGTCGCGGTGGTCGACGAGCAGCACCGCTTCGGCGTCCGCCAGCGCGCCGCCCTCGACGCCAAGGCGCCGCCCGGCCTCGTCCCGCACCTCCTGCACATGACCGCGACGCCGATCCCGCGCACGCTCCGGCTCGCGAACTTCGGCGCGCTGGACGTCACCGCGCTGCGCGAGCTCCCGCGCGGCCGGCAGCCCATCGCCACGCACGTCTGCTCGACCGAGGCCGAGCGCCACCGCGCCTACGAGCGGATCCGCGAGGAGCTGCGCGCGGGCCGCCAGGCGTTCGTCGTCTGCCCGCTCGTGAGCGAGTCCGAGGCGCTGAACGCCCGCGCCGCGACCGCCGAGTACGAGCGGCTGAAGACCGGCGAGCTGGTCGACTTCGACGTCGTCCTGCTCCACGGCCAGATGCGCCCCGCCGAGAAGCAGGCGGCGATGGAGGCCTTCGCCGCGGGCGCGGCGGACGTCCTCGTCGCCACGACGGTCATCGAGGTCGGGATCGACGTCCCCAACGCCACCGTGATGCTCGTCGAGGACGCCGACCGCTACGGGATCTCCCAGCTCCACCAGCTGCGCGGCCGCGTCGGCCGCGGGGAGCACGCGTCGCTCTGCCTGCTCTTCGGCCCGCGCGAGTCCAAGCGGCTGCAGGCCCTGCAGATGAACGGCGACGGCTTCCGCCTGGCCGAGATCGACCTCGAGCTCCGCGGCGAGGGCGAGCTGACCGGCACCCGGCAGTCCGGCCTCGCGCGCTTCCGCTTCGCCCGCCTGCCCGACGACGGCGAGGTCCTGCGCCTCGCCCACGCGACCGCCGAGGAGCTCCTGGAGCGCGACCCGCAGCTCGCCGCGCCCGAGCACGACCTGCTCCGCGCCGAGCTGGCGCGCGCCGAGGCGGCGCCCGTGGCCGCATGAGGATCGTCTCCGGCCGGCTCGGGGGCCGCCGGATCAGCGCGCCGCCCGGCACCGACACGCGTCCGACCTCCGACCGCGTGCGCGAGGCGCTCTTCTCCGCGCTCGGCCCGCTGCGGGGCGAGACCGCCCTCGACCTCTTCGCGGGCTCCGGCGCGCTGGCCATCGAGGCGCTCTCGCGCGGCGCCGCCCGCGCCGTCCTGGTCGAGAAGGACGCCCGCGCCGCCGGGGTGATCCGCGCCAACCTGGACGCCCTGGACCTCGGCCCGGACGAGGCCGTCGTGCGCCGCCGCGACGCCCTCGCGGCCCTGCGCGACGCATCCGAGGCTGGCGAGACATACGATCTGGTCTTCCTAGACCCTCCGTACCGGCTCGCGACCGGCCTGGGGCCGGAGCTGGCGCTCGCGCTGGCACCGGTCCTCGCCCCCGGCGCGCGCGTGATCGGGGAGAGCGACCGGCGCACGCCGCTCGACCTCCCCGGCCTGAGCACCACGTTCGAACGCCGCTACGGCGACACCCTCCTCCGCATACACAAGGCATGACCGACGAGAAGCGCATCGCTGTCTGTCCGGGCAGCTACGACCCCATCACGAACGGCCACCTCGACATCATCGGGAGGACCGCCGCGCAGTTCGACGAGGTCGTCGTCGCGGTCGTCAACGTGTCCGTCCGCAAGAACCAGCCGATCTTCGGGATCGAGGAGCGGATCTCGTTCATCGAGGAGGCGACCGCCGGCATGGAGAACGTCCGCGCCGAGCCGTTCAGCGTCCTCGTGGTCGACTTCGCGAAGTCGATCGGCGCCCGGACCATCGTGAAGGGCCTACGCGCCATCTCCGACTTCGAGTACGAGCTGGAGATGGGTCAGCTCAACCGGATGCAGGCCCCGAACGTCGACACGCTCTACCTCATGGCCAGCCCGCAGTACAGTTTCCTCAGCTCCAGCGGAGTCAAGGAGCTCGCCACGTTCGGCGGCGACATCGACAGCCTCGTGCCTGAGCGCGTCGCCCGCCGTCTGAAGGAAGAGCTCACCCGATGACGAAAGACGCTTAGCCCATGGACGTCCTGGTCCTCATTGACAAGCTCGACGACCTTGTCCACAACGCCAAGAAGGTTCCCCTCACCGACGAGGTGCGGGTGGATCGCGAGCAGATCTACGACATCTTGGATCAGATGCGCGCGACCATCCCTGAGGAGATCAAGCAGGCGCGGTGGATCGTCAAGGAACGGCAGGAGATGCTCGCCGAGGCGAAGCGCGAAGCCGAGCGCATCGTCAAGGACGCCGTGCGCAAGCAGGAGGAGCTCGTCTCCGATCAGGAGGTGACGCGCGAGGCCGAGCGCGCCGCCGAGGAGATCGTCGAGGACGCGCGGGCCCGCGAGCGGGAGATCCGCCTGGGCGCCGAGGACTACGCCGACGAGATCCTGAACACCCTGGAAGTGAACCTCTCGAAGTTCATCGCGGCCGTGCGCCGCGGGCGCGAGCGGTTGCAGGGCAAGGAAGAGGAAGACTCCGTCGAAGCCGCGTGATCACGGCCCAGAGGGCCGCGATCGCGTGCGGGTGTCGGCCCTGGGGGCCGAGCCCGCGGTGACGGGATGGCGCCTGCGTCGCGGCGAGCGGGCGCGCGCCGCGTTCGCGCGCGCCCTCGCCGCGTGAGCCGCTAGGCGGCGGTGCGGGACTCCGCGAGCGTCGGGTAGTCCGTGTAGCCCTGCTCGCCGCCGGCGTAGAACGTGTCCTCGTCGGGCTCGTTGAGCTCGGCGCCCTCGCGCAGGCGGGTCGGCAGGTCCGGGTTGGCCAGGAAGCGGCGGCCGTAGGCGATGAGGTCGACCTTGCCGTCGGCGACGAGGCGGTCGGCGCCCTCGACGTCGAACTCCTCGGTGAAGCCCTCGTTCGCGATCAGCGTCCCGGGCCACAGCTCGCGCGCCTGCTCGAGCGTGGAGTAGCCCGCGTACGGCCGGGTCTCCATCACGTGCAGGTACATCAGGTCGTGGGCGGCGAGCGCGCGCAGCAGCGCGTCGTAGGTCGCCTTGGTGTCCGCTTCCTTGATGTCGTTGAACTCGTGGCCGGGCGAGAGGCGCACGCCGACGCGCTCGGCGCCGATCGCCGCCGCCACGGCTTCGACGACCTCGAGCGGGAAGCGGATCCGGCCCGCGACGTCGGTGCCGTAGCCGTCGGTGCGCTGGTTGGTGTTGCTGCTGAGGAACTGGTGCAGCAGGTAGCCGTTGGCGGCGTGGAGCTCGACGCCGTCGGCGCCGGCGGCGATCGCGCGCCGCGCGGCCTGGACGTAGTCCTCGCGGACGTCGGCGAGCTGGTCGGTCGTGATCTCGCGCGGCGTGACGTAGTCGAGCATGCCGTCGGGCGTGAAGACCTGGCCGTCGGCGGCGATCGGCGAGGGCGCGACGGGCGTCTCGCCGTCGGTGTAGAACGGATGCGCGACGCGGCCGCAGTGCATCAGCTGGATGACGAGCTTCGCGTCGCCCGCGGCGTGGACGGCGTCGGCGACCTTGGCCCAGCCGGCCTGCTGCTCGTCGTTGTGGAGGCCCGCGATGTCGAGGTAGCCCTGGCCGACGGCGGCGGGATGGGTGCCCTCGGTGACGAGGATCGCGGCGTCGGCGCGCTGCGCGTAGTAGGTGGCGTTGATCGCGCCTGGGATGGTGTCCTTCGCGCGGTTGCGCGTCAGCGGCGCCATCGCGATGCGGTGGCTCGTGCGCAGGGTGCCGCGCTCGTAGGGCTGGAACAGGTGCTCGTACGGCATGTGGGGAGGGGGGTTCCTTCGGTTGGAGGGAAGTTGCGCGAGCAACGTCTTCCCTCCGTGCTACCCGCCGCCCGCCCGCCCAACCCGGACTTGGCGCGCCCCGCTAGCGGATCTCGTTGCGCAGGAAGCGGTACGCGCCGACCGCGAGCGGGACGCCGAGCCACAGCAGCAGCGTCGTCCCGAAGCGCGCCCACTCGCGGGCGCTCATGCTGTGGTCGGTCAGGGCGGCGAACGCGCTCTGGTCGGTCCAGGCCGCCAGGCCGTCGAGGCCGAGGATGCTCGTCAGCGCCGCGTAGGCGATGACGAGCACGTAGGACGAGACGATCGCCGGGGCCGAGAGCAGGAAGGCCGCGCCGAACGCCGTGCCGACCAGCAGCGAGATCACGAAGAACACGACGCTCTGGGCGAGCAGCGGCGCGCCGAGCGACCACGCGTCGAAGCTCGCGGGGTTGATCGCCGTGAACAGCGCGCTGACCGCGAGCGTGAGGACGAAGGCGAGCAGCGCCAGCACGGCGCCCGCCAGCAGCTTCGCCGCCAGGACGCGGCCGCGATGGGGGACGAGCGTGAACGTGACCTGCGCGGTGCGCTGCGACCACTCCGAGGTCACGAGCAGGATGCCCACGACCGGCAGCAGGAAGTTGAGGATCTGCGCGCAGTTGTTGAACACGTTGCGCAGCGTGTGGTGGTGGTCCTCGCCGGCGAAGACCGTGATCGCGGCGACGGCGACGACGAGCAGCGCGCAGACGAGCAGCAGCCAGAAGCCCGCGCGCGTGTCATGGGACTTGCGCAGCTCGACGCGGGTGAGGGCGAGGAGGCCGGGGCGGCGGTCGCGCCCGGGGTCGTCCGCGCGGTCGCGGGGCAGCGTGGCGGCGGCGGTGCTCATCGGGCGGTCTCCTGGAGGTCGGCGGCGGGTGGCGCGTCGGGCGCGCCGCTCGTGAGGTCGAAGAAGAGCTGCTCGAGGCCGGCGCTCTCCGACGGGCCGAGGCGCGCGAGCGCGACGCCGCCGGCGAGCGCGGCGCGGCCGACCTGCTCGGGCTCGGCGTCGACGACGAAGCCGCCGTCGGGATGGGCGCGGGCCGCGAGGCCGGCCGTCGAGAGCGCGGCGCCGAGCTGCGCGTCGTCGTCGGCGGCGCGCACGAGCGTGCCCGCGCCGGCGAGCAGCTCCTCGCGGGTGCCCGCGGCGACGATCTTGCCCTGGCCGATGATGAGCAGCTGGTCGGCGACCGCCTCGACCTCGTGCAGGAGGTGCGAGGAGAGCAGGACGGTGCCGCCGGCGTCGGCGAAGTCGCGCAGCAGGCCGCGCATCCAGCGCATGCCCTCGGGGTCCAGGCCGTTGGCGGGCTCGTCGAGGATCAGGACCTCGGGGTCGCCGATCAGCGCGTTGGCGATGCCGAGGCGCTGGCGCATGCCGAGCGAGTAGGCCTTCAGCCGCTGGCGCGCGGCGCGCGGCTCCAGGCCGACGCGCTCGAGGAGCTCGGGGACGCGCTTGGGGTCGGCGCCCATCGTCAGCGCGGAGATCGTCAGCGCCTCCTGGCCGCGGCGGCCCGCGTGCTGGGCGCTGGCGTCGAGCAGGATCCCGACGCGCCGGCCGGGGTTCGGCAGGTCGCGGTACGGGCCGCCGAGGATCTCGGCGTGGCCCGCGTCCGGCGCCGACAACCCGCACAACATGCGCATGGTGGTGGTCTTGCCCGCGCCGTTGGGGCCGAGGAAGCCCGTGACGGTTCCGGGGGCGCAGGCGAAGCTCACGTCGGTGACGACGGTGCGTCCGCCGAGGCGCTTCGTGAGGCCGTGGGACTCGATCATGACGCAAGCATCGTCGATGCCGCTGATCGGTGCGGCGCTCGGCGCGGTGGAGGTCCGCGCGCGGGCGCGCGGCGCGGCGTCCTCCTCGGGGTCCTCCTCAGCGCGGCCGCAGCCCGAGCACGAGCCGCTCGACGACGTCGTCGAGCATCGCCGTGAGCGGGGTGTCGTCGAGCATGCCGTTGCTCGCGAGGGCGACGAGGCCCTGGAGGGCGGCGAAGGCGACGATCGCGACCTGCTCGGGGTCGCCGGGGACGACCGCGCCCGCGGCCTGGCCGTCGGCGACCGCGGCGAGCGCGGGGGCCAGCGCGCGCTCGCCCGCGGCGGCGAGCGCCGGCGACGCGCCGGCCTGGTGCTTGGTGGCGAACATGAGGGCGACGAGCGCGGGGTGGCGCGTGGCGACGTCGACGTAGGCGCGGGCGAGGCCGAGCAGGCGGGCGTCGAAGTCGTCGCCCGCGGCGAGGACGGCGGCCTCGAGCGTCGCGCCGAGGCGCTCCCAGCCGCTCAGCGCGAGCGCGTCGAGCAGCGCCTGGCGGTCGGGGAAGTGGCGGCGCGGGGCGGCGTGGCTGACGCCGACCTCGCGCGCCAGCTCGCGCAGCGACAGGTTCTCGGCGCCGCCGGCCTCCAGCGCGCGCTCGCCGGCGCGCAGCAGCGCCTCGCGGAGGTTGCCGTGGTGGTAGGGGCGCGCGGCGGTCGTCACCGGGTGGAGGGTACCGGTAGGAGTAGACGCTGCCAGCATTGTTGTCGTTGACACCTTTGTCGACGGCGACTACATTGCGGCGCATGCCTCCCTCTTCCTCCTGGACCGCCGCCGACCTCCCCGATCTCTCCGGCCGCACCGTCGTCGTCACGGGCGCCTCGAGCGGCCTCGGCGCGGTGACCGCGCGCGAGCTGGCGCGGGCCGGCGCGCACGTGGTCCTGGCGGTGCGCGACGTCGCGAAGGGCGAGGGCGTGGCGGCGTCGTTCAGCGGCGACTGGGAGGTCCGTGCGCTGGACCTCGCCTCGCTCGCCTCGGTGCGCGCGTTCGCCGACGGCTGGAGCGGCGCGCTCGACGTGTTGATCAACAACGCGGGGATCATGGCCGTGCCGCAGGGCACCACGGCCGACGGGTTCGAGTCGCAGATCGGCACGAACCACCTCGGGCACTTCGCGCTGACCAACCTGCTGCTGGGGCACATCACCGACCGCGTCGTGACCGTGTCCTCGGGCGCGCACCGGATCGGCAAGCTCCAGCTCGACGACCTCAACTGGGAGCGCCGCCGCTACGACCGCTGGCGCGTCTACGGCCAGACCAAGTTGTCGAACCTGCTCTTCACGAGCGAGCTCCAGCGCCGGCTGGCCGAGGCGGGCAGCCCGGTCCGCGCCGTCGCCGCGCATCCGGGCTACGCGAGCACGCACCTCCAGAGCCACACGGGCAGCCGCGTGAACCACGCGCTGATGGGCGTCGGCAACCGCCTCTTCGCCCAGAGCGACGCGATGGGCGCGCTGCCGACCCTCTACGCCGCGACCCAGGACATCCCCGGCGACTCGTTCGTCGGGCCCGACGGCTTCCTGGAGCAGCGCGGCCACCCGAAGCTCGTCGGGCGCACGAAGGCCGCGCAGAGCGAGGAGGACGCGCGGGCGCTGTGGACGCTGAGCGAGGAGCTGACGGGCGTGGGGTGGGGGCTGGCGCAGGTCGCGGCGTAGGGGCGGCCGCGAGGCCTACAACAACGTCGTCTGCTCGCCGAAGTCGGTCGCGACGACGCCGACGAGCGCGCCTTCGAGCTCCTCGGCGAGGGTGGGCGTGGGCTCGGGTGCGCGCTCGGCGGCGGCGGGCTCCGCAGCCGCAGCCGCAGCCGCAGCCGCGGGCGCCTCGGTCGCGGCCGCGGCCGCCGCCGCCGCGCGCTTGCGCTTCGGCGCGCGCGGGGCCCGTGGGGGCGTGGCGTCCCCACCGCTCGCGGCCAGCTCGATGACGTCCAGCCGCTCGCGGGCGATGGTCGCGCGGGCGATCTCGACGAGGTGGCGGTGGTGCGTCAGGACCATCACCTGGGTCTTGGCCGCCAGCTCGGCGAGCGCGGAGAGGATGCGCTGCGCGCGCTCGTCGTCGGACTCGAGCAGGACGTCGTCGAAGAGGACGGGCACGGGCTCGGCGGTCGCGACGTGGCGCTCGATCGCCGCGAGGCGCAGCGCGAGGAAGAGCTGCTCGCGGGTGCCGTCGCTCAGCTCCTCGACGCGGCGGCGGGAGCCGTCGGCGGTCACCGCGATGAGGACGTCCTCGTCGCGGTCGTCGACGTCGGTCTCCAGCCGCGCGTAGCGCTCGCACGTGAGCGCGGGGAAGAGGTCGTTGGCGCGGGCCAGCAGCGGGCCCTCGTGCGCGGAGCGGTAGCGGGCGATCGCGTCGCGCAGCACGCGCTGGGCGAGCCGGGCGCGGGCGTAGCGCTCGGCCAGCTCCTGGATCTGCGCCTCGAGGCTCGCCTTCGCCTGCGCGGCCTCGGCGGCCTCCTCGGAGCGCTCCAGGCGCGCAAGCTCGTCGCGGGCGCGGGTCAGCGCCTCGCCGGCCTCGTCGCGCTCGGCGCGCCGCATGGCCGCGAGCGCCGCGAGCTCCTCGGCGCGCGCGGGCGCGGCGTCGGCGTCGAGCCCGGCGACCGCGGCGATGACCTCGGCGGCGGGCGCGCCGCCCGCGCGGGCGAGGTCGCCGTCGAGCGCGGCGATCTCGGCGCGCAGCTCCTCGGCGCGGGCGCTCGCGAGCTCGCGCGCGACGAGCTCCGCGTCGTCGGCCGCGTTCGCCGCGGCGCGCAGCGCGGCCAGCTCCGCGTCGGCCTCGGCGACGACCGCGGCGGCCTCGGCCTGCTCGGCCTCCTGCACCGCGAGCTCGGCGGCGAGCGCGTCGCGCTCGGCCGCCCGCGCCCGCGCCTGCACGGCGCGGTCGTGCAGCACCGCGGCCGCCGCCGTCGCGGGCTGCCCGGCGAGGTCGGTCGCGGCGGTGGCCGCGACCAGCTCGGCGAACGCGGCCTCGAAGGCGTGGCGGCGCGCGTCGATCGCGTCGAGCTCGCCGCTCAGCGCCTCGAGCCGCTCCTGGTCGCGCGCGGCCTGCTCGATCGCGCGCAGCGCGCTGAGCGCGCCGTCGGGCGCCAGCGTCTCGGCGAGCCCGCAGCCGCCGCGCAGCGCGCTCCACTCCTCCTGCCACCGCGCGAGCGCCTCCTCGGCGCGCGCCAGCGCGACCTCCGCGTCCTCCCGCTCGCCGGCGGTGCGCGCGACCGCCTCCGCCGCGCGCCCCGCCTGCTCGGCGGCGCCGCGCAGCGCGTCGAGCCGCGCGTCGGCCAGCTCGACGAGGGCGGAGAGAGGGAGGGCGGTGGCGTCGCGCGGCGCGATGGCGGCGGAGCCGCGCGCGGTCGCGGCGGCGCTCGCGGCGGCGCTCGACGCGGTGGCCGCGCCCGCGCCGCCCTCCTCGCCCAGCGCCGCGCGCAGCGCGGCGTGGTGCTGGTCGCGCAGCGCCGCGGCGGTCGCGGCGCGCTCGGCGGCCTGGGCGGCGGCCGTGAGGTGGGAGAGGACGGCCTCGCGGGTCGTGAGCCAGGCGCCGGCCTCGATCGGCGAGGGGGCGGCGGGGCCCGCGGCCGACCAGGCGGAGGTCCAGGCCTCGGCCGCGCGCGCGACGCTCACGGCGTGGCGCTCGCGGCGGTCCTCGAGCTCGGTGGCGTCGTCGCGCAGCACCGAGAGCTCGCGCTCGACGTCGCCCAGGCGCGCGATGTCCTCGGCGTGGGTGAGGCGCTGGTCGGCGACGGCGTCGGCCTCGGCCACCGCGTGCTCGTGCGCGACCGCAAGCGCGGACGGATCCGGCGGGGCGGCGTCGGAGAGCAGCGCCGCGCGCACGGCCGACCACGTCTCGCCGCGCGCCGCCCGCGCCGCCGCCAGCGCGCCCGCGTCGAGCACCGGCGCCTCGGCGCCGAGCCGCGTCCGCTGGCGCTCGAGCGTCCGCACGCGCTCGGCGATCGTCTCGGCCTCGATGGCCAACGCGCTCGCGACCTGCTCGGCCTCCAGCACGTCGCGCAGCAGCCGCTCGACCACCGCGCGCTCGGGCACCGGCAGGCGCGCGAGCGCCGCGGCGTCCGCGACCGCCGGCCGCAGCTGCGCCGCCGCCTGCCCGGCGGCGGCCAGCGCCGTGCGCTCCTCGGCCCGCGCCCGCGCCACGTCCTCGTCGACCGCCCCGGCGCCGCGGGCCGCCCGCAGCGCCGCGGCGAGCGCGGCGTCGTCGACCTCGGCGGGCGCCGCGGCCACGGCCTGCGCCGCGCGCGCCGCCGCCCGCGCGGCCTCCGCCAGCGCCTCGCGCGCGCCGTCGAGCCCCTGCACCACGCCCGCGCGCGCCTGCAGGCACCGCTCGAGCCGCTCGCGCGCCTGCTCGTCCAGGGCCAGCTCGCGCAGCGAGCGCTCGCCGAGCGCGGGCTTCAAGGCCACCAACAGCTCCTCCAGCCGCGCGGCGACCGCCGCCCGCTGCGCCACCAGGTCCTCGCGCCGCGCCGCGTCCTGGGCGACCGCGCCGGCCTGGCCGTGCACGTCCTCCAGCTCGGTCGCGAACGGCAGCAGCGCCTCGTCGACCGCCAGCGCGTCGAACCGCGCGCGCCGCCGCGCGAGGTCCCGCGCCGCCGCCGCGCCGCGCGTCGCCGCGTCGCGCCCGCGCTGCTGCGCCGCCGCGCGCCGCGCGCCCGCGTCGGCGCCCAACGCCACCACGTCGCCCAGCGCCGCCAGCTCGGAGGCGCGCGTCGCCCGCTGTCCCGCCAGCGGCAACACCCCCAACAACCGCTCGAGCCGCGCGCGCTCGCGCTCGACCGCGTCGAGCGCCTCCCCGGCGCGCGCGAACGACGCCTCCAGCCCCTCCAGCGCCCGCGCGAGCGCCTCGTGCTGCGGCGGCCGCAGCGCGGCGTCGCGCAGCGTGCGCACCGCCTCGGCGTGCGCGGCCAGCAGCAGGTTGAGGTCCTTCTTGCGCCCGAGCGGGGTGAAGAGCGCGTCCGCCTCGTCCTCCAGCCGCCGCAGCAGCGCGTGCAGCCGGCTGGTCCCCGCCGCGGCGGCGAACAGCGACTCGCCGACCGCGCCGCGGCCCGCCAGCAGCTCGTTGCCGCCCTGCACGAGCGAGTCGTGCGTGATCTCGAAGAGCCCCGCGTGGACCTCGCCGCCCAGCCCGCCCAGCGCGCGATCGAGCGGCGCCGGATCGAGGACCTCGCCATCGCCGTCCAACAACGTGTTCTTGCGGCCCTTGCGCCGCACGACCTCGACGCCCGGCGCGCCGTCGAGCTCCAGCAGCGCGCCGACCCGCAGGTCCGCGCCCGGGCGCCCGAACGTGTCGCCGGTCCGCTCCGGCACGCCGAAGAGCAGCGCGGAGACCGCCCGCCGCGTCGTCGACTTGCCCGCCTCGTTCGCCCCGTACACCAGGTGCAGGCGACCGGCCGGACCAAAGGAAAGCGACCGCCCCTCGAAGTGCCCCCAGCGCTCGAGGTCGAGCCGCGCGATCCGGATCACGAGCCGCCACCGCCGTCCAGCAGCAGCGCGGGCAGCTCGCGCTCGACGTCGGCCAGCAGCCCGCGCACCGTCTCCGGCGCGAGCGGGTCCCAGCCCAGCCCGACCGGCAGCTTGGCGGCGAGCGGCGCCAGCTCGGACGCCAGCGACGACAGCGCGGCGTCGTCGCCCGCCGCGTCGCGCACCGCGCGCGTCAGCTCCGCGAAGACGTCGTCGGACTCCAAGTCCACGGCCGAGACGCGCTCCGGCACCGTGCGCACGACGACCTTCTCCACCCACGCCCGCTCGCCCGCGACCTCGGCCGCGGCGCTGCGCACGTCCCACTCGAAGCGCCGCGCGTCGCGCACCAGCGCGGCGTGCGCCGGCGAGGCGCCCGCCACCCGCACGCGCGCCGCGAGCAGCCGCCCGTCGGCCTCCTCGACGGCGATCGCCAGCGCGTCGCCGACTGCGGCCAGGACGGCATCCACATCATCAAGCCCGGAGGCGTCCACCGAGACGACCGCCCAGCGCACCACGTCCAGCACGCGCTCCTCGAGCACCGCGCGCCCATCCGCGCCGAACGTCACGATCGTCGCGCCCTTCGGCCCGGTCTCGCGCACGTTGCGCCCCTGCAGGCAGCCGGGGAACAGGATCGGCGGGTCCTCCCACAGCAGCACGCGCTCGTGCACGTGGCCGAGGCCCCAGAAGTCGTAGCCGTGCGCCGCGAGCCGCTCGACGCGGCACGGCGCGTACGGCGCGTGGTCGAAGCGCCCGTCGGCGCTCGTGTGCAGCAGGCCGACGTTGACCATCCCCGACAGCGGCAGCGGGTAGCCCGCCGAGAGGTCCTCGGTCACCGCCGCGGTCGCGTAGCCCTGGCCGTGCACGGCCAGCCCCAGCTCCTCGAAGACCACGGTCCCCGGCTCGTCGACCGGCAGGACGTGGACGTTGGCCGGCAGCCGGAGCGCCTTCGTGATCCGCGACGCCGCGTCGTGGTTCCCGGTCACCAGCACGATCGGGATCCCCGCCTCGGCCAGCCGCTGCGCCTCGCGCACGAACTGCGCGCCCGTCGCGTAGTCGTGCCAGTCGCCGTCGTAGAGGTCGCCGCCGATCAGCAGCGCGTCGGCGCGCTCGGCCAGGCAGAGGTCCACGAGCCCGCGCAGCGCGGCGCGCGTCGCCAGCCGCAGCTCGCCCACCGGGGCGGTGTCGTAGGCGGCCAGCCCGTGCATCGGGCTGTCGAGGTGGATGTCTGCGGCGTGGACCAGCTTCATGGCGATCGTCCAGTGTGCGGTGCACCACGGACGGACGACCGCGTCCACCTCCATAGTCTGCGCGGGAATGCGGCCGACGCTCACCGGCATCGAGCAGGTCCTGGCCGACGCCGGCGGGCCGGACGCCCCGCGCGAGCACGTCGGCCAGCTCCGCACGCTCCTGGGACGGGAGTTGCAGCACGGCGCAGCCGAGCTGTCCGCCGCGCGCTCCGGCTACGGGCATCCGGTCCTCGTCGCGGCCGCCTTCCACAGCGACGGGCTGCTCGTCGTCGCGCCGATCGCGCCCGAGCTCCGCGCCGACCCCGACGCCGTCGACGAGCGCGCCTGGCTCCTGGCCGCCGCGCTCGTGGGCGCGCTCGAGGAGTCCGTCAGCGTCTCGGGGTCCCTGACCGCCGGGAGCTTCGACGGCCACCTCGCCCTCCACCTCCACGCGCCCGCGGCCGACGCGGTCGTCGAGCTCTTCCCGCTCGCCTTCGAGGAGCAGGTCGCGCCGGTCGACCGCCTCCACGCGCTCGCGCTCGCGGTGCCCGAGGCGCTGCTCGAGGACGTCACCGACCTCAAGGAGCCGATCGGCTCCGCGCACCCGCTGCGCGTCGCGCTGGAGATCGCGCGCCTCGGCGGCCTGCCCGCCGACCCGGCCGCGCAGTCCGAGCACGAGGAGGCGATCCTCGCCGTCCTCGACGCCGCCGACGACGGCCCCGCGCGTCCGCACGATGACCCCGACCCGTCGCGCCGCGTGGCCCGCCGGATCCTCCAGCGGCTCGACGGCATGGGCAAGTGGGGCGGCTACCACACGGCCTTCACGCACCTCGCGCGCGGCTTCGCCGGCAACGACCGCGCGCTGGCCGAGGAGGTGGGCGAGGCCTTGCTGCTCTCAGGGCTGCTCGCCGAGAAGCCGAGCGTGGGGCAGCGCCACGTGTTCCTCAACCCGCGCCGCGCGGCGGACATCCGCGGGCTGATCGAGCGCGGCGACGTCCCGGGCGACCTGCGGCTGCCCTGAACGCTGCGTGAACCTCGCCGTATCGCCGTCACGGAGACCCCGCAAGTGCCATATTCCACCCCAATGTCCCAGGTGCAGCACGTCCTCGACCTGATCGGCAACCGCGCGCAGGCCGTCAAGGTCCTCGCCGAGGCCGGCGTCATCCGGCCCATGCGGCCCGAGAAGCTCGTCGAGATGGCCACCACCATGGTGCGCTGGGGCCCGACGCCCGCCGCGGGCTACGCGGTCTCCGCCGCGCGGCGGCCCGACAAGGTCGGCATCGTCGACGAGCTCGGCACGGTCACCTTCAAGGAGATCCACGAGCGCACCAACGCGCTCGCCAACGCGTGGAGCGACCTCGGGATCGGCGAGGGCGACGGCGTCGCGATCCTCTGCCGCAACCACCGCGGCTTCATCGACGCGACCGTCGCGTGCTCGAAGCTCGGCGCCAACGCGCTGTACCTCAACACGATGTTCGCGGGGCCGCAGATCACCGACGTCTGCAAGCGCGAGAAGCCCAAGGCCATCGTCTACGACCAGGAGTTCGCCGAGCTGGTCGAGGAGGCGGGCAAGCGCCGCAAGCGCTTCGTGGCGTGGTTCGACGGGGAGGAGGGCAAGCCCGACAGCGGCGACGCGTTGTTGGAGGACCTGATCGCCTCCGGCGACACCGCCGACCTCGTCCCGCCGGCCGAGAAGGGCCGCGTGGTGATCCTCACCTCCGGCACCACCGGCACGCCGAAGGGCGCGAACCGCTCGCAGCCCAAGTCGCTGCTGCCCGCCGCGGGCTTCCTGTCGAAGATCCCGCTGCGCGCCGAGGAGCCGTGGATGGTCTCCGCGCCGATGTTCCACTCCTGGGGCTTCGCGCACTTCACGCTCGGGATGGCGCTCGGCGCCCAGCTGGTCCTGCGCCGGAAGTTCGACCCGGAGGACGCGCTCAGCGCGATCGCCCAGCACGAGTGCACGACGCTCGTCGTCGTCCCGGTCATGTTGTCGCGGATCCTCGAGCTGCCGCCCGAGACGATCGACCGCTACGACCTGCGCTCGCTGAAGATCATCGGCGCGTCGGGCAGCGCGCTGCCCGGCCCGCTGGCGACCGAGGTCATGGACCGCTTCGGCGACGTCCTCTACAACCTGTACGGGTCGACCGAGGTCGCGTGGGCGACCATCGCCCAGCCCGCCGACCTGCGCGCCGCGCCCGGCACCGCGGGCCGCCCGCCGTTCGGCACCGTCGTGAAGCTGCTCGACGACGACGGCCGCGAGGTCCCCGACGGCGAGACCGGCCGGATCTTCGTCGGCAACGAGCTGGTCTTCGACGGCTACACCGGCGGCGGCAACAAGGCGATCGTCGACGGCCTGATGTCGACCGGCGACGTCGGCCACTTCGACGAGGGCCACCGCCTGTTCGTCGACGGCCGCGACGACGAGATGATCGTCAGCGGCGGCGAGAACGTCTTCCCGCGCGAGGTCGAGGACCTGCTGAGCCACCACGACGCGGTCGAGGAGGCCGCGGTGGTCGGCGTCGAGGACCCGAAGTTCGGCCAGCGCCTGCGCGCGTTCGTCGTCCTCGGCTCCGACGGCGCCGCCTCCGAGGACGACCTCAAGGCCTACATCAAGTCCAACCTCGCCTCCTACAAGGTGCCGCGCGAGATCGTCTTCCTCGACGAGCTGCCGCGCAACGCGACGGGCAAGGTGCTCAAGCGGGAGCTGGCGGAGGAGGACTCCGAGGAGGCCGCGACGTCCTAGGACGGCGCGCTGAGCGCCGACGACTCACGGCACCACGACCGCCGCGCCCTCCAGGGCGCCGGAGCGGAGGTCGTCCAGCGCCTGCTGGGCGTCCTCGAGCGCGTAGGTCGTGACCTGGGGCCGGAGCGGGATCCGCGGCGCGAGCGACAGCAGCTCGTGCCCGTCGGCGCGCGTGAGGTTCGCGACCGAGCGCACGACCCGCTCCTCCCAGAGGTCGGCGTAGGGGAAGGACGGGATGTCGCTCATGTGGATCCCGCCGCAGACCACGACGCCGCCCGGCCGCACCGCGCGCAGCGCGAGCGGGACGAGCTCGCCGGCCGGCGCGAAGATCAGCGCGGCGTCGAGCTCCACGTCGGGTCGCTCGTCGGTCCCGCCCGCCCAGAGCGCGCCCTGCGAGCGCGCGAAGGCCTGGCCGCGCGCGTCGCCCGGCCGCGTGAAGGCGTACACCTCGCGGCCCTCCCAGACGGCGATCTGCGCGACGAGGTGCGCCGCTGCGCCGAAGCCGTAGAGCCCGACGCGCGCCGGGTCGCCTCCGGCCCGCAGCGTCCGCAGGCCGATCAGCCCGGCGCAGAGCAGCGGCGCGACGTGGACGTCGTCCATGATGCCGTCCCGCCCACCCAGCGGCAGGCAGAAGCGCTCGTCGGCGACCGTCCACTCCGCGAACCCGCCGTCGAGGTCCTTGCCGGTGAAGCGCGCGGCGACGCAGAGGTTCTCCTGGCCGCGGGCGCACGCCGCGCACGTGCCGTCGGTCCACCCGAGCCACGGGACGCCGACGCGCTCGCCGGTGTCCGCCCGCTCGCCGACGATCTGATGGCCGAGCACGAGCGGCGAGCGCGTCGCCGCGACCTCGCCGTCGAGCACGTGCAGGTCGGTCCGGCAGACCCCGCACGCGCGGACCCGCAGGAGCACCTGCCCGGGGCCCGGCACCGGCTCGGGCAGCTCGGCCGCGCGGAGCGGCGTCCCGGCCTGGTCGAGGACCATCGAGCGCACCGGCGCATCTTCTACCCTCAACGCCGAGATGTCTCCCCGCACCGACACCTTCGACCTCGCTCCGCTGCGGCTGCGCCCCGGCGAGGCCCGCCGCGTCGAGCTCGAGGTCCCGCTCGACCACTTCGAGCTGAGCAACGAGCGCTACGACGTCGAGCCCACGCCGGTGCCCGTCGTGCTCGACGCCGCCCGCATGACCGGCGGTGGCTGGTCGCTGCGGCTGCGCCTGCGCGCCGAGCTGCACGGCCCGTGCATGCGCTGCCTGGAGCCCGCCGCGCCGTCCTTCGAGGTCGACGCCCGCGAGATCGACCAGCCCGGCGACGGCGAGGAGCTGGACTCGCCCTACGTCGAGCACGAGGTCGTCGACGTCGACGCGTGGACCCGGGACTCGCTGGCGCTCACGCTCCCGGCGCAGATCCTGTGCAAGCCGGGCTGCCTCGGGCTCTGCCCGGAGTGCGGGATCGACCTCAACAACGCCGGCCCCGAGCACCATCACGAGAAGGCGCCGGACCCGCGCTGGGCGGCGCTGGCCGAGCTGAAGCTCGAGAACTAGTCCCCGCCCTAGAGCGCCTTCACGTACGCCGCGAGCTCGAGCCCCATCGGCGGGTAGACGTCGCGGCGGCCGTCGGGCGCCCAGCCGAGCGCCGTGTAGAGGTGCTCGGCGGGCGAGCCCACGAGCGTCCACAGCTGCGCGCGCTCGTGGCCCGCGGCGCGCATCGCCACCTCGGCCGCCTCCAGCATCCGCCGCGCGATCCCGCGGCGCCAGCGGTCCGGATCCACGAAGACCGCGCTGACGTGCGCGAGCCTCGGGACGAGCGTGCGGTCCTCCCGCGAGACCTGCGCGCCGGCGAACGCGACGGCGCCCACGAGCGCGCCGCCGTCCTCCTCGGCCACCCGGATCCACGCGCCGGCGCGGGCGAAGCGCAGCTCCCACTCGAGCTCCTCGCCGGCCGCGGCCGGGATCGGGACGTGGTCGCCGGCCCACGCGCGCGCGGTCTCGTCGCAGCGGCGGACGAGCGCCGCGAGCGCCGGGACGTCGGCGCGCGTCGCGGGCCGCAGCCTCACAGGTAGGCCCCGCTCGGCAGGTAGGGCGCGAGCCGGCCCACGTCCCCGCGGACGAAGATCGGCCCGTCGGGCGTCAGCGAGAGCCCGGCGTCGAGCACCAGCTCGACGGCCCAGTCGTTGCCGGGGCCGAGGAAGTCGAGGTGGACGGGCGCGCCCGCGCCGGCCGTCGCCAGGCAGCTCCACGTGAGGTCGGTCGCGGCCGCGTCGTCCAGCGCGGCCACGAGCATCGGCGAGCCGTCGCGCGCCGCGGCCCAGCCGCGCCCCGGGATCACGAGCAGCTCGCAGCCGGTCGCGAGCATCGTCGGGATGTCCTGCGCGTGCGAGGCGCCGCGGACGAAGCGCGACGCGGCGTCGATCGTCTCGCGGTCCGCCTCGAGGTCGCCGGGCCGCGCGAGCAGGCCGGTGGGGATCCGCGAGCGGTTGAGGATCCCCGCGGCCGCGTAGGTCGGCTGCCCGCGGAAGCCGGCGCGCCAGTAGCGGCGCATCGCGCGCGGGTCCGAGGAGCTGAGGATGATCGCGCCGCGGCAGCCCTCGGCGGTGCGCAGCGCGCCCTCCAGCAGCGGGCCGCCGATGCCCTGGCCCTGCACGCCCGGCGTGACGCCGAAGAGCGAGAAGCCCCAGAGGCCCTCGCGGACGAGCGCGAGCGCGATCCCGACGATCTCGCCGTCGAGCTCCGCGACCCAGGCGCCGTCGGGGTCGCTGTCGCGCAGGTGGCCGACGCGCGTCCGGGAGCGCTCGACGCCGAGGGCGCGCGCGGCCGCGTCGGCGGGGCGGAACTCGACGGGGTAGAGGACCTCGAGGGCGGCGCGGCCGACGGCGGCGGCGCCGTCGACGTCGTCGGGCAGCATGGGACGGGCGATGGCGGTCGGGGACACGGCGCCGGAGTCAACCACGGACCGGACCGACCCGCACAGCGGTGGCGTCCGGCGTCCGCTACCCTTCGGCGTCGCCCATGGCCGTCCCGAAGCAGAAGCAGTCTCACAGCCGCACGACCAAGCGTCGTTCGCAGCACAAGATCAGCTCGCCCGCGATCAACGCGTGCCCGAACTGCCACAGCCCGCGCCGCCCGCACCGGGTCTGCCCCGTGTGCGGCACGTACGCCGGTCGTCAGGTCCTCGAGCCTGACACCGATCACCACGGCCACGACCACTAGCCCGATGGCTCCGGAAGGGGCCGACCGGCACATCGTCGTCGCGGTCGACGCCAACGGCGCCGACCTGGGGCCCGCCGAAGTCGCCGCGGGCGCCGCCATCGCCGCGCGCCAGGGCGTGCGCACGCTGCTCTTCGGCCCGGCCGCCGCGTTCGGGGAGATCGACGCGCCCGCGGGCTTCGTCGAGGTCGTCGACGCTCCCGTCTCGATCGCCAAGGTGCCGGACCCGGTCGCCGCCGCGCGGTCGACCAAGGACGCCTCGATCGTCCTGGCCGCCAAGGCCGTCGCCGAGGGCCGCGCCGACGCGCTCGTCTCCGGCGGCTCGACCGGCGCCGCGCTGGCCGCGGGCCTGCTGAACGTCCGCCGCGCGCAGGGCATCTACCGTCCGGCGCTCGCGATCCCGCTGCCCGTCCCCGGCGGCCGGCAGCCCGTCACGCTGCTCGACGTCGGCGCCAACGCCGAGGTCCGCCCCGAGCACCTCGTCCAGTTCGCGTTCATGGGCGCCGCGCTCGCCTCGACCGTGCTCGGCATCCAGCGCCCGCGCGTGGCGCTGCTGAGCAACGGCACCGAGGCGATCAAGGGCACGCCGCTGGTCCAGGAGGCGCACCGCCTGCTGGAGGAGCGCGCGGCCGGCTCGCCGCTCGTCGACTTCGTCGGCAACACGGAGGGCAACGTCGTCATGGACGGCGCGGCCGACGTGATCGTGGCCGACGGCTTCACCGGCAACGTGGCGCTGAAGCTCATCGAGGGCGTCTCGTCGGCGACGCTGCGCTCGATCCGCGAGGCGGCCGAGGGGTCCACGCGCGGGAAGGTGGGCGGCCTGCTGCTGCGCGGCGACCTGCGCGCGCTGCGCGCCGAGATCGATCCCGAGGCCCAGGGCGGCGCGTACCTGCTGGGGCTGCGCAAGCTCGGCGTCGTCCCGCACGGGCGCTTCACGCGCGTCGGCTTCTCGCAGGCGATCCTGCTCGCCGCGCGCGGCGTGACCGGCGACGTGGTGGGCCGCACGCACACCGCCCTGGAGGACGCGGGCGCGTTGAAGGGGCCGGCACCCATCGCCTCCGCGTCCGATTCGGCCACTACCGTTCCTCCCACGCCATGACCCGCGAAGACGTCTTCACCTTGATCCGCAACCACCTCGCCGACGAGCTCGACGTCGACGCGGGCCGGATCGACGAGGGCACGCGCTTCAAGGAGGACCTCGACGCCGACTCGCTCGACCTGTACACGCTGGTGCAGGAGCTCGAGGACTCCTACGGCGTGAAGATGTCCGACGAGCAGGCCGCGCAGATCCTCTCCGTGGGCGCGGCGGTCGACTTCGTCCTCGCCCACGCGCCGAGCGGCGCGGCCTAGTCAGGATCGGGTCCGCTGCAACAGCTGCACGCACTCCTGGACGAGGTGCCGACCGACCTGGCCCGCCAGGTCTTCACCCACGCGTCGTGGACCGCCCGCCGGTCGGACTCCTACGCGCGCCTGGCGTTCCTCGGCGACAGCGTGCTCGGCCTCGCGATCACCGCGCACATCTACCCGCTGCTGGAGGCCGAGCGCTACGGCGCGGGCCGGCTGACGAAGATCCGCGCGCAGACCGTGAGCGGCCCGTCGTGCCGCAACGTGGCCGAGCGGCTCGGCGTGCCCGAGCGGCTGCGGGCCGCGGCGCCCGAGGGCGCCGAGCAGACGACGGCGCTGATGGAGACCGAGCGCGTGCTCGCCTCGATCATCGAGGCGGTCATCGGCGCGTGCTTCCTGCACGCGGGCTACGAGCGCACGGCGGCCGCGGTCGTCGAGGCGTTCGCGCCCGAGCTGGAGAACGCGCTGGAGCATCCCGTCGACTACAAGTCGACGCTCCAGGAGCGGCTGGCGCAGCGCGGCGAGGTCGTCGCGTACCTCGTCACCGCCGAGCACGGCCCGCCGCACGACCGCACCTTCGAGGTGGCCGCCGGCGTCGAGGGCAAGGTCCTCGGGACGGGGTCCGGCCGGTCCAAGAAGCACGCCGAGCAGGAGGCCGCGCGCGTGGCCCTCGAGTCGCTTGAGCCCGACGAGGCCGCCGAAACGCCTGCGTAGGGCCTCGCGGCCCACCCTTCGGTACCGAACGTCCGGCGGACGCGCCACCATGTGCGCGTGCATCTGAAGTCGCTGACCCTGAAGGGCTTCAAGTCCTTCCCCGACCGCACGAAGCTCGAGTTCGGCGAGGGCGTCTCCGTCATCGTCGGGCCCAACGGCTCCGGCAAGTCCAACATCACCGACGCGGTGCTGTGGGCGATGGGCGAGCAGTCGCCGCTCGCCGTCCGCGGCCAGTCGATGCAGGACGTCATCTTCGGCGGCGGCCGTGGGGTGCAGGCGCGCTCCTCGGCCGAGGTCGAGCTGGTGCTCGACAACTCGGACGGGACGGTCGACCTGCCGGTGGGGGAGATCTCGATCCTGCGGCGGCTGGATCGCAGCGGCGACGGCGAGTACCGCCTCAACGGCGCGCGCTGCCGGATGGTGGACGTGCTCGAGGTGCTTTCGGACACGGGCCTCGGCAAGGAGTCGCACTCCGTCGTCTCGCAGGGGCGCGTCGAGGCGATCGTGACCTCGAAGCCGCGCGACCGGCGGCTGCTGATCGAGGAGGCCGCGGGGCTCGGCAAGCACCGCAAGCGCCGCCGCCGCGCGCAGCTGAAGCTGGAGCGCACGCAGGACAACCTGGATCGCGCGCTCGACGTCGAGCGCGAGGCGCGCTCGCGGCTGCGGCCGCTCAAGCGCCAGGCCGAGGCGGCCGAGCTGCACGAGCGGCTGGAGCGCCAGACGGTCGAGGCGCGGTGGGAGCTCGCGCGCGAGACGGTGCGCGCCCGCCGGGCCGAGATGGCCGAGGCGCTGGCGACGGCGACGAGCGCCAAGGCCGCGCGCGAGGAGGCCCAGGGCGAGCTGCGCGAGGTCGCGGCGCGGCGGCAGCTGGCCGAGGAGGCGCTGGCGCAGCGCTCCGAGCAGCGCGAGGCGCTGGCGCGGCGGGTCGAGCGGGCGCGGTCCGCTGCCGACCGCATCGAGCTGCGGCTGGAGCGCACGCGCGAGACGGCGGAGCAGGTGGCCGAGCGCGCGCAGTCGCGCGAGCGCCAGTTGGGCGCGCTGCGGCTCGCCGCCGCCGACGACCAGCCCGACGAGAACGGGCTGCAGCGGATCGAGTCGATCGAGGCGCAGCTCGTCGCGCTCGACGAGGACCGCCAGGGCGCGCTGGAGCGCGAGCTGGCGGCGCTGGAGGAGCAGCGCTCCGTGGCCGCGGCGCGGGTCGAGGAGCTGCGCGCGGTGGTCGACGCCAAGCGCGCCGCGCTCGCCGAGGCCGACGCCGCGTGCGAGCTCGCCCGCCAGGCCCGCCGCGCCGCCGAGACCTCGGCGGAGGCGGCCCGCCGCGACGCCGCGAAGATCGGCGCCGAGCTGGCCCGCGCGAACCAGTTCCTGCGCTCCGCCGCGGGCGCGCCGGGCAGCGCGCGCTCGCTGAGCGACGACCTGGAGGTCGAGGCCGGCGCGGAGCTCGCGCTCTCCGCCGCGCTCGGCGCGCGGCTGTCGGCCGCCGTCGTGGAGGACCGCGCCGCGGGCGGCGCGCTGCTCGATCGCGCCAAGCGCGACGGCGGCCGGGCGCTGGTCGCGGACGGCGCCGCCGCCGGCGGCGCGCCCGCCGCCGCCACGCCGCCCACGCCCGGCGCGCGCCCCTTCACCGACCTCGTCCGCGGCCCCGAGCCCGCGCTCTCCCTCGCTCGCCGCCTGCTCGCCGACGCCTGGCTCGTCGACGCGCTCGACGACGTGCCGGACGCCTTCACCGGCGTGGCCGTCACGGCCGCGGGCCGCGCCTGGCTCGGCGCCACGCGCGAGCTGCAGCAGGCCGCCGAGGGCGGCGCGGAGCGGGTCCTGGCGATGCGCAACCAGCGCGACGCGCTGATCGCCCAGAGCGAGACGCACGTCCAGGCTGAGCACGAGGCCGGCAAGGGCGTCGAGTCCGCCTCGCAGGCCGTCGGCGCCGCCGACGCCTCGCGCGACGAGGCCGAGCGCGAGCGGCGCGACGCCGAGCGCGCCTACGCGGAGGCCAAGGAGTCCGAGCGCCAGGCCGCGTGGCTGATGGAGGAGCGCCGCAAGGCGCCCGAGCAGGGCGAGGCCGCGGTCCGGCGCGCGCAGCTCGAGGGCGAGCTGACCTCCGAGCGCCGCGTCGCCGAGCAGGCCGCGAAGGCGCGCGCCGAGCGCACGCAGCGGATCGCCTACCTCGAGGCCCAGCTCGCGCGCGACACCGCGCTCGGCCCGGCGGCGGGCCGCGTCGCCGACGTGCTCGCGGTCGTCCACGAGGCCGTGATGGAGCGGATGCGCGAGATGGAGTCCGCGCTCGCCGCCGACCGCGCCGAGGGCGACGTCGTCGCCCAGGAGCTGCGCGCGTGCGCGGCGGCCGAGGCCGAGATCCAGCAGCGGCTCGGCGAGCGCAACGAGCTCGTCACCCGCGCCGAGGTCCGCGCCCAGCAGCTGCGCGACCAGGAGGCCGAGGCCGCCGTCGAGCTGACGGCGCTGGCCGGGAAGCTGGAGCTCGCCGCCGAGCCGCGCGAGGACCCGCTGCCGGTCGAGGAGGCCGTCGCGCTCCGCCAGCGCATCGAGCGCCTGGTCAAGCGCCGCGAGCAGCTCGGCCCCGTGAACCCGCTGGCCAAGCAGGAGTACGACGAGGCCGTCGCGCACGTCGACGAGATGGAGCGCCAGCGGACCGACCTGGAGACCGCGCTGCGCGAGCTGCGCGCGTTCATCCGCGACACCGACCGCCAGATCCGCACCACGTTCACCGAGACCTTCGAGGCCGCGGCCAAGAACTTCGAGGAGCTCTCGCAGACGCTCTTCCCGGGCGGCGGCGGGCGGCTGACGCTCGTGCGCGAGGACAACGCGCCGCGCGCGGTGCTCGGCGGCGCGTCGGCCGACGACTCCGGCGACGGCAGCTCCGACGTCGAGGCCGAGGCCGCGGCGGAGGCCGCCGCCGACGCCGAGGCGGCGGCCGAGGAGGGCGGGATCGACCCCGACGACGACCTCGGCGTCGAGATCGAGATCACGCCCGCGGGCAAGTCGATGAAGCGCTTGACGCTGCTCAGCGGCGGCGAGAAGACGATGACCGCGATCGCGTTCCTCTTCTCCGTCTTCCTCGCGAAGCCGTGCCCGTTCTACATCCTCGACGAGGTCGAGGCCGCGCTCGACGACCTCAACATCACGCGCTACCTCGACCTCCTGCAGGCCCACGCGGACCGCGCGCAGTTCATCGTCGTCACCCACCAGAAGCGCACGATGGAGGCGGCCGACACGCTCTACGGCGTCTCGATGGGCAACGACGGCGTCTCGAAGATCGTCTCGCGCAAGATGCCCAAGGAGTACGTGGCCGACGCGGAGGCCGCGCACGGCGAGCCGGTGGGGGCGGGGGCGCCGTAGGGCGGCTGCCCGGGCGCTCCGCGCATCTGCCGCCGATCGCGAACGACCGTGATTCGCCGCCGAACGGTCGATCCGGGTCGCTCAGGTCGCCTGGAGGCAGCCCACAGCGACCCGGATCCCGCCCAGCGCCCGCGGACGACCCCCGGGCGCCGCGCGGCGCTTGACGGCCGCGCCGCCGGGTACTCCTCCACCATGGACCACGGCGCACCCGGCTCGTACCTCACCCTCGACGAGGGCACCGACGTCGTCTCGAGCGACGGCGAGACCGTCGGCGCGGTCGAGCACGTCCTCGCCGACGAGCAGACCGAGATCTTCGACGGCCTCGTCATCGACACCCGGACCGGCCCCGGCGGCCTGCGGTTCGTCGACGCGCCGCAGGTCGACGACATCTTCGAGCGCGCCGTCGTGCTCACGCTCACCGCCTCGGAGATCGACGACCTCCCCGAGCCCTCCGCCTCGCCCGCCGTCATGGAGAACCACGGCGAGGAGGACTCCGACAGCGCGCTGCAGGGCAAGCTCCGCCGCGCGTGGGACCTCATCTCCGGCCGGTACTAGGCCGGCCGTCGCCGCCTACAGCCGCTTCTCGCCCCAGAAGCTCGCGAACGGGTTCGCGTTGAAGTTCCCGATCGGCGCGTAGCCCGCGCGCTCGTACATCGCCTGCGCCGCGGGCTGGTGGACGCCGGTGTCCAGGCGCGCGATCGCGTAGCCGAGCCGGCGCGCCTCGTCCTCCAAGGCCTGCAGCAACGTCGACGCGTGGCCGCGCCCGCGGGCCTCGGGCACCACGAACATGCGCTTGATCTCGCACGCCGAGGCGTCGAGCCGCTTCAGCCCGCCGCCGGCCACGGGCACGTCGCCGTCCTCGAAGACCACCAGGAACGCGCCGCCGCGCGCCGCGGAGAAGTCCTCGGGCGTCGCCGTGGGCGCGCCGGGGACGTCGATGCGCCCGTACAGCTCGGAGACCTCGTCGACCATCGCGGCGACGAGGTCGGTGGCCGGGGGCTCGTTGGACGGGACGCTTCGCACGGATCTCACCCCGCTATCTTCGCGCGCCATGGCCCGTGAATGGCGCGACCTCTTCCTGACCGGCGACAGCGCCGGCGCCCTCCCGACCCCCGGCGAGGGTGGCGACCAGCCCGAAGAGCGCCGCGGCGGCTTCTTCAAGCGGCTGCGCCAGAACCTCTCGAAGACGCGCGAGGCGCTGACCTCCGAGATCCAGGCGACGCTCTTCGACACCCTCGACGACGAGACCTGGGAGCGCCTCGAGGAGGCGCTGATCATGGCCGACGTCGGGGCCCGCACGACCGCGAGCGTCGTCGGCCAGCTCGAGCAGGAGGCGACCGCGGGCAGCGTCGAGGGCGGCCCCGCGCTCCAGGACCGCCTCGTCGAGCTGCTCTCGGACATCGCCAAGACCGGCACCGACACCATCGACCTGCGCCACGAGCCCACGGTGATCATGGCCGTCGGCGTCAACGGCACGGGCAAGACCACCACCATCGGCAAGCTCGCGTGGCACCTGCGCCAGGAGCTCGGCAAGACCGTCCTGCTCGGCGCCGCCGACACCTTCCGCGCCGCCGCCGTCGAGCAGCTCGCCGAGTGGGCGCGCCGCGCCGAGGTCGACATCGTCACCGGTCCCGAGGGCTCCGACCCCGGCGCCGTCGCCTTCGACGCCGTCAAGCAGGGCCGCGAGCGTGGGGTGGACGTCGTGATCATCGACACCGCGGGCCGCCTCCACAACCAGGACGAGCTGATGGCCGAGCTGACGAAGATCCGCCGCGTCATCGGCAAGCAGATGCCCGACGCGCCGCACGAGACGCTGCTCACGATCGACTCGACCACCGGCCAGAACGGCGTCCGCCAGGCCAAGCTCTTCTCCGAGGCCGTGCCGGTCGACGGCATCGTGCTGACGAAGCTCGACGGCACCGCCAAGGGCGGCATCGCGCTGGCCATCGCCGGCGAGCTCGGCATCCCGGTCAAGCTCATCGGGATCGGCGAGGCGCTGGAGGACCTGCGCCCGTTCGACGCGGATGACTTCGCGCGCGCACTGGTCAGCACCTAGGCGCCAACCGTCCTGCCCGCGCCCGCGGCCTGGGATACTCGGTCGCAATGGACGCATGGATCCTGTGGCTGATCGCGGGCGTCTTCGCCGCCGTCGGCGAGATGCTCACCGCCGGGTTCTTCCTCGCGCCGTTCGCCGTGGGCGCGTTCGGGGCGATGCTCGCCTCGCTGGTGGGCGGCGGCGGCGCGATCCAGGTCATCGTCTTCGCCGCGCTGACGCTCGCGTCCTTCGCGCTCGTCCGGCCGGTCGCCAAGCGCCACCTGTACACGCCGCCGCGGATCCGCACGGGCGCCGCCGCGCTCGTCGGCCGCTCGGCGATCGTCCTGGAGCGCATCGCCAACGACGAGGGCGTCGGGTCCGTCCGCATCGACGGCGAGGTCTGGACCGCGCGCGCCTACGACGAGAGCCGCACGATCGCGGCCGGCGAGAAGGTCCAGGTGGTCGAGATCCGCGGCGCGACCGCGCTCGTCGAACCATGATCATGAGCTTCGCAATCCCCTCACCGGAGGTATCCCCGTGGCCGCGCTGATCGCGCTCGTCGTCATCCTGCTCTTCGCGCTCTTCGTCGCGTCGCAGACGATTAGGATCATCCCGCAGGCGCGTGCCGGCGTCGTCGAGCGCCTCGGCCGCTACAGCCGCACGCTCGATCCCGGGCTCACGATCGTCCTGCCGTTCATCGACCGCGTGAAGCCGCTGATCGACCTCCGCGAGCAGGTCGTGAGCTTCCCGCCGAACGGCGTGATCACCGAGGACAACGTGACGGTCAACATCGACACGGTCCTCTACTTCACGATCACGGACCCCAAGTCCGCGTCCTACGAGGTCGCCAACCCGCTGCAGGCGATCGAGCAGCTGACGGTCACGACGCTGCGCAACGTCATCGGCGGGCTCACGCTCGAGCAGTCGCTGACCAGCCGCGACCAGATCAACACGCAGCTGCGGATCGTCCTCGACGAGGCGACGGGCAAGTGGGGGATCCGGATCAACCGCGTGGAGCTGAAGGCCGTCGACCCGCCGGCCGGGATCCAGGAGGCGATGGAGAAGCAGATGCGCGCCGAGCGCGACCGCCGCGCGGCGATCCTCACCGCGGAGGGCTCCAAGCAGGCGCAGATCCTCGACGCCGAGGGCGAGAAGCAGTCGCAGATCCTCCGCGCCGAGGGCGCCCGCGAGTCCCAGATCCTCCGCGCCGAGGGCGAGGCGAAGGCGATCGGGACGATCTTCCAGGCCATCCACGAGGGCGACCCGGACCCAAAGCTCCTGAGCTACCAGTACCTGCAGATGCTGCCGAAGATCGCCCAGGGCGACGCCAACAAGGTGTGGATCATCCCCTCGGAGTTCACCCAGGCGCTCGACCACATCAAGGGCGCGTTCGGCACGCCCGACGACCCCCAGCCGCCGCATGTCGGACCTCGTCCGGTCTGACGTCGACGCCTACGCGGCGGGCCACACCACGCCCTTCGGGCCGTGGATGGACCGCCTGCACGCGGAGGCCGCGACGGAGCTGCCGTACCCGTCGATGCTCAGCGGCCCCGTCGTGGGGCGGCTGCTGGAGACGCTCGTCTTCGTCATGCGGCCGCGGCTCGTCGTCGAGGTCGGGACCTACGCGGGCTACAGCGCGCTGGCGATGGCCGCCGCGCTGCCGCCCGGTGGGCGGCTCGTGACGCTGGAGATCGCCGACGCCCACGCGGACTTCGCGCAGCGCCACGTCGACGCCTCGCCGCTGGCCGACCGCATCGAGATCCTGCGCGGTCCGGCGCTGGCGTCGCTGGAGCGCCTGGAGGGCCCGTTCGACCTGGTGTTCATCGACGCCGACAAGACCGGCTACCCCGAGTACTACGAGGCCGCGCTGGCCAAGCTCGCGCCGGCCGGCCTCATCGTGGCCGACAACACGCTGCGCGACGGCGGCGTGCTCGACCCCGACAGCGACGGCGACCGCGTGATCGCCGACCTCAACGACCGCTGGGCCGCCGACGAGCGCGTGATCGCCACGCAGCTCACGGTGCGCGACGGCGTGACGCTGATCCGCCGGCGCTGAGCGCGCGCCGCGCCCGCCACGCCCGCCACGCGCCATGGGTCAGCGTGATCGACCGGTCGGCGACGCCGATCGGCGCGCGCCGCCGCGCGCGTACCGTCGTCCGCGATCGCCATGCGCCAGCTCGCCCGCCTCCTCGCCACCGCCGCCACGGCCGCGGTCCTCCTCGTCCCGGCGGCCGCCGCGGCGCCGTGGACGACGCCGGCCGCCGTCCCCGGCAACGGCGCGGGCGCGCAAGCCGTGACGCCCGCGGGCTCCGTCGTCGCCCTGAACCCCTCGAACCTCGCGGCCACGCCCGGCGTCGCCTCCCAGCTGCTGCGCCTCGATCCCGTCTCGGGCGCCGCGACGTCGGTCACCGGCGTGCCGCTCGCCTCCGCGCTCGTCACCGACTACGCGTCGAACGCCATCGCGGTCGCGGGCACGTCGCTTGGCCCGTCGGGCACGATCGACGACCACAGCCGCGTGCGGGCCGGGACGACCTCGGCCGCCGCGGGCGCGCCCGTCCTGCGCACGCTCCCGGGGACCCAGAGCCAGAACGTCTCGGCGCTCGACGGCAACGCCCGCGGCGACGTCGCGTTCGCCACCCGCGGCGGCCGCTCGCGGATGGTCTTCCTGCGCGCCCACGGCGCGAGCGCCTTCAGCCGGATCCTCACGATCGGCGTCACGAGCCAGGCGCGCGACGTCACGGTCGCGCTCGGCCCCGCGGGCGACCTGCTCGTCGTGTGGGAGGACCGCCACGTGGTCCTGGCGCGCCATCGCGGCGCGCACGGGACCTGGGGCGCGGCGCACCGCCTCGGCCCGGGCGTGCAGTCGCACCTGCAGGCGCTCGTGGACCCGACGGGGCGGCTGCTCGTCGCCTGGGCCTCGCAGCGCGTCGGCGAGGGCGAGGCGGCCACCTCGCCCGCCGTGCGCTTCGCGACCGCGGCGCCCGGCCGCGGCTTCGGCGCCGTGCGGACGCTGGAGCTCGGCAGCTCCGGCGCGGGCGACGTCGCCGTCGGCGCGCCCGCCGTGCGCCTGGTCCTGACCGCGCGCTCGCGCGCCCTGCTGGCCTGGACGAGCTTCGACGGCATGGCCTTCGCGGTCCGCGCGAGCGCCGTGAGCGCCGGGCACCTCGGCGCCGCGCAGGTCCTGACCGCGGCCGGCCAGGGCGGCACGCTCGGCGACGTCGCCGCCGCGCCCGGCGCCGGCGCGACCGACGGGCCGACCGTCGTGCTGTGGCGCGCGGGCGACCCCGCGCGCGTCTTCGCGAGCCTGCGCGCCGCGGGCGCGGCGGGCTTCGGCGGGCCGGAGCCCGTCAGCGAGGTGGGCGCGGACGTCTTCTCCCCGCCCGGCGCCCTGATGGCCGGCGGCAGCGCGACGGCGATGGCGCTCTACAGCGTCCTGCCCGCCGCGGGCCCGCCGCAGGTCGACGAGACCGCGGTGCGCGCGCCGATCGCGCCCTGATCGCGCCCACGCGGGCCGTACACTGAGCGGCCTCGTGTTCGACGCCCTTGCCGAGAAGCTCCAGGAGACCCTGTCCGACGTCCGCGGCCGCGGCACGCTGACCGAGGACGACGTCAACAAGGCCATGCGCGAGATCCGCCTCGCGCTGCTGGAGGCCGACGTCAACTTCAAGGTCGTCAAGCAGTTCACGGCGACGGTCAAGGAGCGCTGCCTCGGCGCCGGCGTCCTCGGCCAGCTCAACCCCGGCCAGCAGGTCGTCAAGATCGTCAACGAGGAGCTCACCGCCCTGATGGGCGGCTCCTCGGCCGGCATCACCTTCGCGCCGCGCCCGCCGACGGTCATCCTGATGGCCGGCCTGCAGGGCTCCGGCAAGACGACCGCCACCGCCAAGCTCGCCCGCCTGCTCAAGGAGCAGAACGGCTCCTCGGTCGCCGTCGCCGCCTGCGACGTCTACCGCCCGGCCGCCGTCGAGCAGCTGATCAAGGTCGGCGGCCAGGCCGGCGCCGCGGTCTACGAGCAGGGGACCGACAAGGACCCCGTCGACATCGCCCGCTGGGCGCTCGACCGCGCCAAGCAGGAGGGCAAGGACGTGTTGATCGTCGACACGTCCGGCCGCCTGCACGTCGACGAGCGCCTGATGCAGGAGCTCAAGGACATCCGCAAGGCGGTCAAGCCGACCTCGATCCTGCTCGTCGTCGACGCGATGACCGGCCAGGACGCGGTCAACGTCGCCCAGCAGTTCTCCGAGGCCGTCGACTTCGACGGCGTCGTGATGAGCAAGCTCGACGGCGACGCCCGCGGCGGCGCCGCGCTCTCGGTCAAGGCCGTCACCGGCAAGCCGATCCTCTTCGCGTCCGTGGGCGAGAAGCTCGACCAGTTCGAGGCCTTCCACCCGGATCGCATGGCCCAGCGGATCCTCGGCATGGGCGACGTCATGTCGCTCATCGAGAAGGCCGAGCAGCAGTTCGACGAGGACGAGGCCAAGGAGCTCGAGCGCAAGCTGCGCAAGGACGAGTTCACGCTCGAGGACTTCCTCAAGCAGCTCCGCCAGCTGCGCAAGATGGGCCCGCTGACCTCGCTGCTCGGCATGATGCCGGGCTTCGCGGGCCAGCAGATGAAGGGCCTGAAGGTGGACGAGAAGGAGCTCGACCGCGTCCAGGCGATCATCCTGTCGATGACCCCGGAGGAGCGCCGCCGGCCCGAGCTGATCAAGGGCTCGCGGCGGCTGCGGATCGCCAAGGGGTCGGGCGTGAACGTGCAGGCGGTCAACCAGCTCGTCAAGCAGTTCGGCCAGATGCGCAAGGTCATGAAGCAGATCGGACGGGGCAAGATGCCCGACCTGCAAGCCATGATGCGCCAGGGTCGCTAACCTCCCACGTCGCCTTCCGCCCGCCGCGACCCCGCCGCGGGCTCCGACGCTTTCCGTACCGACGCAAGGACCTCCATGGCAGTTCGACTCCGACTCACGCGCGTGGGCGCCAAGAAGAACGCGATCTGGCGCATCGTCGCCGCAGATCAGCGCTCGCCCCGCGATGGGCGCAACATCGAGATCCTGGGGCAGTACAACCCCCAGACCGAGCCCTCGACCATCACGGTCGACGAGGATCGCGTGCGCCATTGGGTCGCCACCGGCGCCACGGCCACGCCGCAGGTCCGCAAGCTCCTGCGCACGCAGGGCATCGACGTCTCCAACGTCTAGGACCTCGCCGTCCCGATGAAGGAGCTGCTCGAGTACCTGGCGCGCCAGCTCGTCGAAGAGCCCGGCGCGGTCGCGGTGGAGCAGTTCGACGAGGACGACGGCACCGTCGTCCTCGAGCTGTCGGTCGGCGACGAGGACTACGGCCGCGTGATCGGCAAGGGCGGGCGCACGGCGAACGCCCTGCGCACGGTCGTCAAGGCCGCCGCGGTCAAGGAGCAGCGCCGCGTCCTCGTCGACATCGTCGACTGAGCCGGTGGCCGGCGACCCGTCCGCGGCCGCGGACGCCGGGGCGCTCATCAGCGTGGGGCGCGTCGGCCGGGCCCACGGGCTCGACGGCTCCTTCCACGTCACGCAGCCGCGCGAGCGCGTGCTCGGTGGGCTGCGCGCGGTGATCCTCGGGGGCGTCGAGCTCCCGATCGTCCGCCACGACGGGACGCCCTCGCGGCCGATCCTGCGGCTGGCGGGGATGGACACGCGCGAGGCGGTCGACGCCGTCCGCGGCTCCGACCTCTGGATGCGGCGCGCCGACGCGCCGCCGCTGGAGGAGGACGAGTGGTACGCGGAGGACCTGATCGGGTGCCGCGTGGTCGACGGCGAGGTGGCGGTGGGGGTCGTGGTCAAGTTGTTGCCCTACCCCTCGTGCGACCTGCTGGAGGTCCAGCGCCCGGGCCCGAAGGTGAAGGCGTTGTGGGTGCCCTTGATCGGCGACGCGGTGCGCACCGTCGACCTCGAGGCCAAGACCATCGACGTGAACCTGTCCTTCCTCGGAGAGGACGCCTAGCTTCTTATGCAACTTGATGTGGTGACGCTCTTCCCGGAGTGGTTCGAGTGGTTCCAGACGCAGCGCCACGTCCGCAACGCGACGCAGCGCGGCGCGGAGCTGCGGACGTTCAACCCGCGCGACTACACGCCGCTCAGCGGCGGCCAGGTCGACGACACGCCCTTCGGCGGCGGCGCCGGCATGGTGCTGCGGGTCGACGTCATGGACAAGGCGCTGCAGGGGATCTACAACCAGGACCCGGTCGACCTGCGCAACGAGCGCCGCGTGATCGCGCTGACGCCGGGCGGGCGGATGCTCGACGACGCGCTGGTGGACGAGCTCGCGGCCGAGCCCGCGATCACGCTGTTGTGCGGTCGCTACGAGGGCTTCGACGAGCGCATCGTCCAGCACTTCGCCTCGGACGCCATCTCGGTCGGGCGGTTCGTCCTGAGCGGCGGCGAGCTGGCGGCGATGGTCGTCATGGACGCGGTGCTGCGCAAGCTGCCGGGCTCGCTCGGCCACGCCGAGTCGGCGCTGGAGGAGTCCTTCAGCCAGGCGCTCGGCGGCGACCCCGAGTACCCGCACTACACGCGGCCGGCGGAGTACCGCGGGTGGAAGGTCCCGCCGGTGCTGCTCTCGGGCCACCACGAGGAGATCCACACGTGGCGCCGGATGCGCTCGCACGAGCGCGGCGTGGTCGGGCCGACGGCGCGGCCGCCGGATCCGGAGCCCGGCGAGACGCGGCGCGGGGGAGGGCCGGACCCGTTCGGGCCCATGTCCGACGCCGACGCGCCGCCGAAGGCCGCGGGGCCGGACCCCTTCGGCCCGATGTCCGAGTAGGCTCGCCGGAGCGGCTCGCCCCGGCGAGGCGCCGTCCGCGGATGCCAACCGAGACCCAAAGGCGCCGCGGCGGTCCCTTCGCTACCATCACTCAGCCGACGCGCGGAGCCGATCTCCGCGCCTTCTCTTTGCCATGAGCACTGTCATCGAATCCCTTGAGCGCGCCCAGCTGCGCCGCGTCCCCCGCTTCCAGGCGGGCGACCGCGTCCGTGTCCACTTCCAGGTCGTCGAGGGCACGCGTCGTCGTACGCAGGTCTTCGAGGGCGTGGTGATCAAGCGCCAGGGCCACGGTGCCCGCGAGACCTTCACGGTCCGCAAGCAGTCGTTCGGCGTCGGTGTCGAGCGCACGTTCCCCGTGCACTCCCCGAAGATCGAGAAGATCGAGATCGCCGCCCGCGGTGACGTCCGTCGCGCGAAGCTGTACTACCTCCGCGATCGCGTCGGCAAGGCCGCCCGCGTCCGCGAGCGCCGGTACGTCGGCCCCGAGGAGGTCGTCGAGGCGGGTCTGCTGCACGACCCCGCCGCGCAGCTCGAGGCCGAGGCCGCCGCGACCGACGGTGCCGTCGACGCCGAGGGCGTCACGGCCGACGAGGTCGTCGTCGACGCCGAGGGCGTCGAGACCGCGGTGGAGCCCGAGGCGCCCGCCGCTGACGCGCTGGCCGCCGACGCGGCAGACGCCGACGCGCCGCAGTCGTAAATGAGCCCCGCCGCCGGCGGAGCCAAGAAGGAGAAGTCGGCGGGCAGCTCGTTCGTGGAGCTCATCGTCATCGTGGTGGTCGCGCTCGGCCTGGCGCTGGCCATCCAGGCGTTCCTGATCAAGCCGTACAGGATCCCGAGCGAGTCGATGGTGCCGACGCTGAAGATCGGCCAGCGCGTGCTGGTCAACCGGCTCGGCAACCGCTTCAACAAGCCCGAGGTCGGCGAGGTCGTGGTGTTCCACCCGCCCGCGGGCTCGGACAGCAACACCTGCGGCGACCCGCGCAAGAAGCCCGACCAAGCCTGCGACCGCCCCACGGCGACGAAGGCGAAGGTCAACTTCATCAAGCGCGTCGTCGCCGGCCCGGGCGACAGCCTGTACATCAAGGGCGGGCACGCGTACGTCAACGGCAAGCGCCAGAAGGACGACTTCACGCGTCCGTGCCAGGGCGGGACCGGCTGCGACTTCACGCGGCCGATCAGGATTCCCGCCGACCACTGGTTCATGATGGGCGACAACCGTGGCGAGTCCGACGACAGCCGGTTCTGGGGCCCCGTCCCGCGCAAGTGGATCATCGGTGGCGCCTTCGCCACCTACTGGCCGCCGAAGCGCATCGGCCTCCTGTAGCTCCGTGGCGGCCGAGCCCACGAGGCTGACGCTCGCGGAGGAGCTGGCGGCGGCGGTGCCCGCGCCTCCGGCCGAGGCGCCCGAGGCCGCCGCGCCCGCGGAGGCGCGCGCGCCCAAGGCCAAGCCCCGCAAGAAGCCGAAGTCCAAGCGCACCGGCCGCAAGCTCTTCGCCCACGACCGCGGGCTCGGCGTGCGGTTCGTCGCGGGCGCCGACGAGGCGGGCCGCGGCTGCCTCGCCGGGCCGCTGGTCGCCGCCGCCGTCCTCTTCGACTACGAGCGCCTCGGCCCGCGCGACGTCCGGGCGCTCTCGCTGCTCAACGACTCCAAGCAGCACACCGAGGAGGCGCGCGAGGCGCTCTACCCGGTCGTGCTCCGCATCGCCACGCGCGTCGCGGTCGTCTCGCGCAGCGCCGGCGGCATCGACCGCCGCGGCCTCCACAAGACCAACCTCGCCGCGCTCCGCGAGTCCCTGCTGAAGGTCGCCCGCCCGGGCTGCATCTGCCTGTCGGACGGCTTCCCCGTCGGCGACCTCCAGGGCCACCCCGGTCGCGCGATCGTCGACGGCGACGCGACCAGCGCCGCGATCGCCGCCGCCTCGATCATCGCCAAGGTCACCCGCGACCGCTTCATGCACCGCGCCGACCTCCGCCACCCGGGCTGGGAGTTCGCCACGCACGTCGGCTACTCCACGCCCGAACACCGCGACGCCATCGCCCGCCACGGCGTCTCGCCGCTGCACCGCATGTCGTTCGCGAGCACCGCGTACCAGCAGCTCGCGCTGTAGCGCGCCGCGGCCGCGCATCAGAACGCGTCCTCCAGGTGCTCCAGCCGCGTCAGCCGGCCGCGCTGGTCGATGACGACGCCGATCGCGTCGAAGCGCAGCAGGCGCACGCGCGGCCGGTCGGGCGTGTCGGTGAGGTAGGCGCGGGCCATCCGGCGGACCTGCGCGCGCTTGGCCTCGTGGAGCGCGTCCCACGGCTCGCCACGCCCGCGCCGGGTCTTGACCTCCACGAACACGAGCGCCTCGCCGTCGCAGGCGATGAGGTCGATCTCGCCGTGGCGCGTGCGGTGGTTGCGGCACACGATCGCGTAGCCGAGGCGCTCCAGGTGCTCGGCGGCGAGCTGCTCGCCGAGACGGCCGAGGTGCTGGCGGGGGTCGGTGGACACGCACGGGAACGTATGGACGGAGCTGCGCCGTGTCTGGCCCGGAACGTGACGATCCTGCGCGGTCTCCGTTCCGGATGCGATGACGGACCATCGCGATCGTCCCGGCTCGCCGAGCGCCGGACTGCGCCTGCTCGGCGAGCGGCTGCGGCGCGTGGCCGCGCGGCGCGAGGGCGATCACCCGGTCCTGGTCCTGCCCGCCGTCGCGCCCGGGACGCAGATCCTGCTGGGCCGCTCGCGCGCCAGCGACGTGCGCTTCCTCGAGCCCACCGTCTCGCGCCGCCACGCCGCGCTGCAGCGGGTCGAGGGCGGCTGGCTGCTCGTCGACCGCGCCTCGACGCACGGCACGTTCGTCAACGGCCGCCGCGTCGAGCGGGCGATCGTGGCCGACGGCGACCGCGTCCGGCTCGGCCACGCGGCGATGGTGATCCGGCTCTGAGACGGGCTCGGCCATGCGTCCAAAGCGCTGCGTCCCGGCCGCGCACCTGCCGTTCCACGGGAGATGCGGCGGCTGTCCGGTGCCCTGCTGTGCCTGCTCGTGGCCCTGGCCGCGGCGCTCGCGCCTGCCGCCGCGCCCGCCGCGCCGCCCGTGGACCTCGCCGCCAGCTTCCTGCGCGACGCGTCGCTCGCGCCCGGCGGCCCGCCCGCCAGCCTCTCGGCCCCGGCCGTCGCGGGCGCCCCGGTCGAGGGCCGGACGCTGACCGCCAACTCCGGCTCGTGGAGCCCGTCGGCGACCAGCGTCACCTACCAGTGGCAGCGCGACACCGGGTCCGGCTTCGCCGACATCACCGGCGAGACGAGCACCACCTACATCCTGCTCCACGGCGACATCGGCGCCGCCTTCCGCGTCCACGTCGTCGCCACCAACGCGGCGGGCAGCACGCCGATCGACTCCGCGGCCACCGCCGCGGTCATCGCCGGGCAGCCGGTCGCGACCGCCGCGCCCGTCGTGAGCGGCGCGCTCCAGGGCGGCCGGACGCTCGCGGTCACCGCGGGCACCTGGTACCCGGCGGCCGGCACGTACGCCTACCAGTGGCAGCGCGACAGCGGCTCGGGCTTCGTCGACATCGCCGGCGCGACGGCTCCGACCCACGCGACCGTCCCCGCCGACGTCACCGCGCGGATCCGCGCCCGCGTGACCGCGACCAACCCCTACGGGTCGGTCACCGCGACCTCCGCGGCGGTCGGGCCGATCACCTCCGGCGTGCCCGTCAACGGCGTCCTGCCGATCATCAGCGGGGCCGTCAAGCGCGGCGCGCCGCTCGCGGTCAACTCCGGGACGTGGAGCCCGGGCGGGAGCTACGGCTTCCAGTGGCAGCGCGACGACGGCGGCGGCTTCGCGGACATCGCGGGCGCCGACGGCACGAGCTACACGCCGACCGCCGACGACCTCGGCCTGCCGCTCCAGGTCGTCGTCACCGCGACCAACGCCTTCGGCTCGGTGAGCGCCACGACCGCCGCCACCGCGGCCGTGGCCACCGACCCGCCCGTCAACCAAGGCTCGCCCGGGATCGCCGGGACCGCGAAACGCACGTTCACGCTGACCGCGTCGGCCGGGACGTGGACGCCTGCGGGCGCGACCTACGGCTACCAGTGGCAGCGCGACGTGGGGGACGGCGACGGCTTCGTCGACATCTCCGGCGCGACGTCCGCGTCCTACGTCCTGGCGGCCGCCGACGTCGACGCGACCGTCCGCGTCGCGGTCACGGCGTCCAACGGGGACGGGTCGAGCACCGTCGCCTCCGCGCCGACCGGCACCGTCGTCGCGGCGACGCCGGGCAGCAGCGCCGCGCCGCGCCTCACCGGCGGCTCGCGCGTCGGCGAGCAGCTGACGACCTCCGACGGCGGCTGGAACCCCGCGGCGACGAGCTACGCCTACCAGTGGCAGCGGCGCGTCTCCGGCGTCTACGCCGACGTCGCCGGCGCGACCTCCAACACCTACACCTTGACCAACGCCGACGCGGGCACCACCGTCCGGGCGAAGGTCACCGCGACCAACGCCGACGGCGACGGCGTCGGCTACTCGGCGGCGAGCCCCACCGTCGTCGCGCCGCCGGTCCCGCCGAGCGCGATCGCCGCGCCGACCGGCACGCTCCAGGACACCGGCGTGCTCTCGGTCGCGCCAGGCGCGTGGACGCCGGCGGGCGCCACGTTCACCTACCAGTGGGTGCGCTGCCCGGCGGGCGCGAGCGCCCTCGGCGGCTGCGTGACCGTCGGCTCCGGGCCGACCTACGCCCTGACCGGCGGCGACGTCGGCCACGCGATGGCCGTGCGGGTGACCGGGACCGCGGCGGGCGTCTCGACCATGGCCACCTCGGCCTTCACCGCCGACGTCGCGGGCCGCGCGCTCACGCTGAGCGCCGCGCCCGGGATCTCGGGGACCGTGCAGGTCGCCCAGACCGTGCGCGCGGTTCCCGCCCTCTGGAGCGTGCCGACCCTGACCGAGCGCTACCAGTGGCAGCGCTGCGAGACCGACGGCACGGACTGCGCCGACATCGCGGGCGCGGCGCAGCAGAGCTACACGGTCACGGTCGCCGACAAGGACCACGCGCTGGTCGTCCGCGAGCTCGCGACCTCGCCCGGGCGCAGCACCAGCGCCGTCAGCGACCCGTCCGTGGTCGCCGACCAGCCGGTGCCGGCGTGGGGCGTCCGGCCCGCGATCTCGGGCTACGCGGCGCGCGCGCAGAACCTCGTCGCGCGCGACGGGACGTGGGCCAACGCGCCGACGGCCCGCACGTTCGCCTGGCAGCGCTGCGACGCCCTGGGCGCGAGCTGCGCGCCGATCCCCGGCGCCACGCACACCAACTACGTCCTGACGCCGGCCGACGTCGGCTCGACGGTGACCGTCGCCGTCACCGCGACCAACACGGAGGGGTCGACGACGGTCTCGGCGACCCCGACGGCCGTCGTCGTCGCCGTGCTCCCGCAGCTCGTCGTCACCGGCCCGATCAGCGGGACGATGCAGGTCCCGCAGACGCTGCAGGTGCAGCGCTCGACGTGGCACACGACGGCCGACACGCGCTACGCCTTCCAGTGGCAGCGGTGCACCGCGACGGGCACGTCGTGCGTCGACATCCCCGGGGCGCGGAACCAGTCCTACAAGTTGCAGATCGCCGACGCCCGCGTGCGGCTCCGGGTGCTCAACACGGCGACCAACGGCGACGGCGCGGTGGTCTCGACCACGCCCGCGACCGCGGTGATCAAGCCCGCGCTGCCGGGGATCATGAACACGCCGCGGCTCACGGTGCCGGGGCGCGCGGAGGTCGGCAAGACGCTGACGCTGACGCCGGGCGCGTGGAACGCGGCGACCGAGATCACTTCGAAGGTCCTGGAGCTCTGGCGCTGCAACCCGCGGTGCGCGTCGCTGGGGACGGGCGGGGCGGGCTCGTACCTCCTGGACGACGCCGACGCGGGCGCGATGATGCGCGGCTCGGAGACGGCGGCCGGCCCGGGCGGGACGGTCGTCGCCTGGGCGCCGGCGTGGCTCGGGCCGGTGCGCTCGACGAGCGCGGGCGTGACGTCGCTGGCGGCGGGGGCGCGGGGCCTGGTGCGGACGTCGAGCGGGGTGGCGCTGGCGAGCGCGAGCGTGGGGGCGCTGTCGTCGGCGCGGGTGGCGCGGGTGGCGCGGGTCGCGGTCGTGGCGCGGGGGGCCGTCGCCGCGGGCGCCGCGGGCGCCGCGCGCGCCGTTGCTCCGAAGCGCGACCACACCGTCCGCGTCGCGCTCCGCCGCGCCGCGCACGCGCCGGCCGGGAGGCTGCGCGCGTGGGTCTGCCTGGCGAGCCCGTCGGCGGCCGAGAAGGCGCCGTGCTCGACGGCGGTCGCGCTGGGCCGGCGGGCGACGCTGCGGCTGGCGGTCGCCAAGGGCCAGCGCGTCCGCGTGGTCGTCGTGCGCGCGCGTCACCGGTGAGGCGACGCGACGGCGCCCGCGCCTGAGTTGGAGGACTTCCTGCGCAGGATCGTCACGATCTGCGCGCCCCGTGTCGCACGCTCCCGCTTAGCGTCGCGGGACATGTTGGCCCACGTCACCACCTTCGCGATCCAGGGCGTCGAGAGCCGCCGCGTCACCGTCGAGGTGGACATCAGGCCGGGGCTGCCCGCGTTCACCATCGTCGGCCTCGGCGACCGCGCGGTGCGGGAGGCGCGCGAGCGCGTCCGCTCGGCGGTCCTCAACTCGGGGTTCGAGTTCCCGGCGCGGCGGATCACCGTCAACCTCGCGCCCGCGGCGCTGCGCAAGGAGGGGCCGGGCTTCGACCTGGCGATCGCCTGCGGCGTCCTGGCCGCGGGCGGGCAGCTGCCGACCGAGGTGCTCGAGCGCGTCGCGGTCTTCGGCGAGCTGGCGCTCGGTGGCGAGCTGCGGCCGTGTCGCGGCGTGCTCGCGGTGGCCGAGGGCGCGGCGTCCGCGGGGTTGGAGGGCCTCGTCCTGCCCGCGGTGCACGGCCGCGAGGCGGCGCTCGTCGACGGCCTCGGCGTCTTCGGCGCGAGCGGGCTCGGCGAGGTGGCGGCGATCCTGCGCGGGGAGAGCGACGGCCAGCCGCCGCCACGCGACGACGGGCCGGCGGCGCGCGTGGCCGGCCGCGTGCTCGACCTCGCCGACGTCCGCGGCCACGGCAGCCCGCTGCGCGCGCTCACGATCGCCGCGGCCGGCGGCCACAACCTCCTGCTCGCCGGGCCGCCCGGCACCGGCAAGACGATGCTCGCGCAGCGGCTGCCCTCGATCCTGCCGCCGCTCTCGCGCGCCGAGGCGATCGAGGTGACGCGGATCCAGGGCGTCGCCGGCCTGCGGCCGGGTGCGGGGCTCGTGGACGAGCGCCCCTTCCGCGCGCCGCACCACACGATCTCGGCCTCGGGGCTGGTCGGCGGCGGCGGGCTGCCGACGCCCGGCGAGGCCACGCTCGCCCACCACGGCGTGCTGTTCCTCGACGAGCTCGCGGAGTTCACGCGGCCGGCGCTCGAGGCGCTGCGCCAGCCGCTGGAGGACGGTCGCGTGGCGATCGTGCGCGGCCAGCGGCGGTCGGTCTTCCCGACGCGGTTCATGTTGGTGGCCTCGACCAACCCGTGCCCGTGCGGCTATGCCGGGTCGCCGCGCTGCCGCTGCGGCGAGGCCGACGTCGCGCGCTACCGCCGCAGGCTCAGCGGCCCGCTGCTCGACCGCATGGACCTCCTGGTCGACGTCCTGCGCCCGACGCCGGCGGACTTCGCGGCGGGCCCGCTGTGCTCCAGCGAGCACGAGCGCGCGCGGGTCGTCGCCGCCCGCGAGCGGCAGGCGGCCCGGCTGGCGGGGACGGGCGCGGCGTGCAACGCGCACCTCGACGGCGCGCTCGTGCGGCGCAAGGTCGCGCTGGAGCCCGAGGGCGCCGCCGTCCTGCGGCGGGCCTACGACCGCGGCACGCTCAGCCCGCGCGGACACGACCGCGTGCTGCGCGTCGCGCAGACGATCGCCGACCTCGAGGACGCGCCGATCGTCGGCGCCGAGCACCTGCTCGAGGCGCTCGGCTTCCGGCAGGACGTGGCCGAGGGCGCCGAGGAGGACGCGGCATGAGCCGCTTCGAGGCGGTGCCGTGCGCGGCGTGCCTGCGGCGGACGCTGCTGCTGGCGATGGTCGCGGGTGGGCTGGAGGTCGCGCACAAGCGGCGGCGGCCGATCCGCGACGTGCTGGCGCTCGAGGACGACACGCTGATCGACGTGGTCGGCGGCGGGCGCGATCTGCGCGAGCGCCTGGCGGCGTCGAGCCCGTTCGACCTGCTGGCCGCGGCGGCGGACGCCCGGCTCGCGGTGCTCTGCCGCCACATGCCCGACTACCCGTTGCAGCTGCTCGACGACCGGTCCGCGCCGGCGGCGCTCTTCGTCCGCGCGGGCGGGGAGGACGCGCGGGCGCAGCTCGTCCGGCTCGTGGGCGGCGCGGAGGACGAGGCCCCGCCACCGGCGGTGGCGATCGTCGGCACGCGGCGCGCGTCGGCGGAGGGGCTGGAGGTCGCGCGGGCGCTCGGTCGCGGGCTCGCGGCGGCGGGCGTCACCGTGGTCTCGGGCATGGCGCTCGGGATCGACAGCGCCGCGCACGCGGGCGCGGTCGCGGTGGGTGGCCCGACGGTGGCGGTGCTCGCGGGCGGCGCCGACGTCCCGTACCCGGTCCGCAAGCGCGAGCTGTACGACGCGATCCTCGCCGCGGGCGGCGCGGTCGTCTCCGAGATGCCGCCGGGCTTCCGCGCGTTCAAGTGGAACTTCCCGGCGCGCAACCGGATCATCGCGGCGCTCGCGCCCGTGACGATCGTCGTCGAGGCCGCCGAGCGCTCGGGCTCGCTCATCACGGCGGAGCTCGCGCTCGACCTCGGCCGCGAGGTCGCGGCCGTGCCGGGCCCGGTGCTGAGCTGGCGCTCGCGCGGCACCAACGCGCTGCTGCGCGACGGCGCCTCGCTGATCCGCGACACCCGCGACGCCCTCGACCTCGCGATCGGCGTCGACGGCACCGCCGCCGCGCTCGCGCGGGCCGCCGGCGAGGCGATCCCGCCGCCGATGACGCTGGAGCCCGAGCTGCTCGCGCTGCTCGCGGCCGTCGAGGACGGCCGCGACAGCCTCGCCTCCCTGACCCCAGACCCCTCCGGCGCCGCGACCGTCCGCGCCGGCCTCACCGAGCTCGAGCTGCTCGGCCTCATCCGCCGCGCGCCCGGCGGCCGCCTCCAGCGCACGACGCGGGCGATCGCATGTTGAGCGCCGCCGCCCTACTTCCTCGGCACCGAGAGGTGGACCATGGTGGTGGTGTCGGTGAACCCCGCCTCCAGCGCACGACGCGGGCGATCGCATGCTGAGCGCCGCCGTCCTACGCCTTCGGCACCGAGAGGTGGACCATGGTGGTGGTGTCGGTGAACCCCGCCCGCTGGTAGACGCGGTGGGCGCCGTCGCCGCCGGGCGTCAGCCAGACGGTCGTCGTGCCCGCGGCGTGCGCGGCACGCGCCAGGCCCGCGGTGAGCGCGCCGGCGATCCCGCGCCGGCGGTGGCGCTCCAGGACGCCGATGCCCGCGACCTCGGTGACCCCGCCGCCCGGCACGGTCGCCACGCCGCCGCCGACGACCTGCCCGGTGGCCGTCTCGCGCGCGAGCAGCGCGAGCCCGCCCGCGGCGAGCCGTGCCCGCTGGCGGGCGAGCTCGCCGTCGTCGGCCTCCTCGCCGTCGACCTCGCCGAAGGCCACCTGCTGGGCGGCCCGCATCGCGCGGAGGTCCTCGTCGCTGGCCGGCACCGCGATCGCGAACCCGTCGGCGGGCGCGAGGTCGGCGGCGGCGCCGGTCTCGCACGTCATGACGGGCAGCCGCGCGTCCACGACGAAGCCGCCCGCGAGGAGCGCGGCCTCGACTGCCGGCGCGGCGACGGGCAGGTACTCCAGCCGCGGGACCCGGTCGTGGCGCCGGTAGGCGTCGATCAGCGCGGCGACGTCGGCGAGCGTGGGCCGGGCGCCGTCGTCGGGGATCGCGTAGCTGAGGTACGGGATGGTGCTGTGCGGGTCGAACGTGGCCAGGAACGGGCCGACGCGCTCGACGTCGCGGTCACGCGCGGCGCTGCCACGCAGGTACTGCTGAAGCTGCTGGTCCAGCGACGGCGCGCCGGAGGTGGGATGGAGGTCCACGGTGGCCTTTCGGCTCGAGGGCGAAGACGATCAGGCCGGGCGGGCAGGCGTCGCGCCCGGGGCTCGTGCGGCACATGCGCCGGCGGCGCGCTCAGCGCGCGGGGCCGTCGGCGATCTGGGAGCGCGTCGTCTTCAGAGGCCTCGCGGCGACGGTACCAGCCGCTCGCGGCGACGCCAGCGCTCGGGGCGTCCACCGCCGCTATGCCGCGCCGCCCGCCGCCCGCCGCCCGCCGCCGCGCCGCCCGCCGACGCCTGCGCCTGCCGCCTGCCGCCTGCCGCCCGCCGCTTGCCGCTTGCCGCTTGCCGCCTGCCGCCTGCCGCCTGCCGCCTGCCGCCCGCCGCGGGCTAGCATCGCCCGCGATGTCCACCGATCCCGCCGCCGCGGCGCCGCTGCCCGCCCCGCACGTGCCCGTCTGCCTCTCGATCGCCGGCTCGGACTCGGGTGGTGGGGCGGGGATCCAGGCCGACCTGAAGGCCTTCGCGCGCTGCGGGGTCCACGGCACGACGGCGATCACCGCGATCACGGCGCAGAACACGGTCGCGGTCACGCGCGTGGCGGCGGTCGCGCCCGACATGGTCGTCGCGCAGATCGAGGCGGTCGCCGCGGACTTCACGATCGCCGCCGTCAAGATCGGGATGGTCGGCGCCGCGCCCGTCATCGCCGCCGTCGCGGCCGCGCTCGACGCGCTGCCCGCGGGCACGCCCGTCGTCCTGGATCCCGTGATGGTCGCCGAGTCGGGCGCGCGGCTGCTGCCGGGCGACGCCGAGCGCGCGCTGGTCGAGCTGCTGCTGCCGCGCGCGACGGTGGTCACCCCGAACGTCCCCGAGGCGCGCGCGCTCGCGGGCCCGGACGCCGCGCAGCTCGACGGCGCGCCGCTCGCCGCCGCCGTCCGCGCCCTCGGCGCCAACCACGTCGTCCTCACCGGCGGCCACCGCGCGCAGGCCGTCGACGTCCTCCTGGAGACCGACGGCACGACGGTCGAGATCCCCGGGCCGCGGTACCCGGACGGCGCCGCGCACGGCTCCGGCTGCACGCACTCCTCGGCGCTCGCCGCGCACCTGGCGCTCGGCTTCCCGCTCGCGGACGCCGCCCGCGCCGCGCGCGCGATCGCGGGCGAGGCCGTCCGCCACGGCCTGCGCGACCTCGGCGCCGGGGCCGGGCCCGTCAACGTGCTGGGCGTCGGCTACGGCGACGTCCACGCGGTCGCGAACGCCGGCCGCCTCGGCGCGCCCGCCTGAGCGCCGACGCGCCCAGCCCACGGCCAGACGACACGGCCCGTCCGCCGACCGCCTGACCACCACGCTCCCCTTTGCCATAATCCCGTCGGTGAGGCTCCTGCGCATGAAGCCCGGTCATGGCGAGGTCCTCCTGGCCGAGGGCGATGTCGAGGTGGCTGCCGACGAGCAGATGCTGCTCGACGAGTTCCGCCGGCAGCTCGACGAGGGCATGTGGGCGGCGGTGCCGATCACGGCCGAGACCGGGCGTCGCGAGGCGCGGATGGTGAAGTCCTTCGAGGACGTCCCGCGCGACGCCGATCGCGTCATCTTCTTCCCGCGGGCCGCCGGCGGCTCCTGATGTACCTCGCGCTCAGCGCCACGCTCATCGTCATCGTGGCCCTGCTGTGGGAGGTCGCGGCGCCGCGCGTCACCGAGTCGTGGGAGCGCCACCGCGCCCGCCGCGCGCGCGTCCCGATCGACGTCTACGACCCCGGCCGCGAGCGCCGCGCCGAGCAGCGCGCCCGCCAGCTCCTGCGCTCCTGCGTCAACGACGAGGAGTGGGACATGTACCGGGAGCTCGGGTTCATCCGGGTCTGGGGCTCGCTGTCCGCCGGCCCCGAGCAGGGCGGCACGCAGGCCACCCGCTCCGGCGCGCCGTACGCCTACATCATCTACCCGCACAAGCCGGTCGTCGCCTACCTGCCGCAGACCCGCGAGCTGCTCGCCGAGTACTGCGTGGCCTTCCCGGACGAGACGCGCCCCTACGGCAGCGCCCGCCTCCCGGACTCCGACGACGCGCTGGCCAAGTGGATGGCCTTGACCGGCGACGAGCGCCACCTCGTCGGCCAGGCCAACATGCACCTCCCGGGTCGCCAGATCGACCCCAAGCAGGTCCGCCGCGACCTCTGGCGCCTGACGCAGTGGGAGCAGTCCCGCATGCGCCGCCTCGCGCGCGAGCAGCGCACCGCCACCTCGTAGGGCGCGCGCGGCCACGACCGGACCCCGCGCGGCCACGACCGGGCCCGCGCGGCCACGACCGGACCCCGCGCGGCCACGACCGGACCCCGCGCGGCCGCGCCCGGGCCCGCGCGCGGCGGCACCTACGCTCGCGCCGCGCCGCCGGACCCCCGCGCGCGGGCCGCGCCGCGCCGCGGGTCTAGGCTGACGCCATGAGCGCCTCCGCCTTCGACCCCAAGCACAAGAGCCGTGCCCTCACCGACGGCCCGCAGCGCGCCGCCGCCCGCGCGTACCTGAAGGGGATCGGCTACGGCGACGACGACCTCGCCAAGCCGATCATCGGCGTCGCCAACACGTGGATCGAGACGATGCCGTGCAACTTCCACCTGCGCGCGCTGGCCAAGCACGTCAAGGACGGGATCCGCGCGGCGGGCGGCACGCCGATGGAGCTCAACACCATCGCCATCTCCGACGGCATCACGATGGGCACGAGCGGGATGAAGACGTCGCTGGTCTCGCGCGAGGTGATCGCCGACTCGATCGAGCTCGTCGCCCGCGGCCACCTCTTCGACGGCGTCATCGCGCTCAGCGGCTGCGACAAGACGATCCCCGGTACGGTCATGGCCCTCGCGCGCCTCGACCTCCCGAGCGTGATGCTCTACGGCGGCTCGATCCGGCCCGGCCGCTACGAGGATCGCGACGTCACGATCATGGACGTCTTCGAGGCCGTCGGCGCCCACGCCTCCGGGAAGATGACCGACGCGCAGCTGCACGAGCTCGAAGGCGTCGCGAGCCCGGGCGCCGGTGCGTGCGGCGGCCAGTTCACCGCCAACACCATGGCCATGGCCTTCGAGGTCCTCGGCATCAGCCCGGCGGGCTCGGCGATGGTCCCGGCCGAGCACAAGGCCAAGCACGAGGTCGCCTTCGCGGCGGGCCAGCTCGTGGTGGACGTGCTGAACCGCGGCGTCACGGCGCGCCAGGTCATCACGAAGGACTCGCTCGAGAACGCGATCGCCGCGGTCGCCACCTCCGGTGGCTCGACCAACGCGGTCCTCCACCTGCTGGCCGTCGCCAAGGAGGCGGGGATCGCGCTCTCGATCGACGAGTTCGACGCGATCTCCACGGCGACGCCGCTGCTTTGCGACCTCAAGCCCGGCGGCCGCTTCAACGCCGTCGACCTGTACGCCGCGGGCGGCGTCCCGCTGGTGATCCAGCGACTGCGGGACATGGGCCGGCTGCACGAGGACGCGATCACGGTGACGGGCCAGACGGTGGGGGAGATCGCGGACGGCGCGACCGAGACCGACGGCCAGCCGGTCGTCCGCCCGCTCACGGACCCGATCAAGCCGACCGGCGGGATCGCGATCCTCCGCGGCAACCTCGCGCCGGAGGGCTGCGTCGTGAAGCTCGCGGGCCACGAGCGCCGCTACCACCAGGGCCCGGCGCGCGTCTTCGACGGCGAGGAGGCGGCGATGGAGGTCGTGCTCGCCGGCGGGATCGCGGAGGGCGACGTGGTAGTCATCCGCAACGAGGGACCGGCCGGCGGCCCGGGGATGCGCGAGATGCTCGCGGTGACGGCGGCGCTCAACGGCGCGGGCCTGGGCGAGCACGTGGCGTTGCTCACCGATGGGCGCTTCTCGGGCGCGACGCACGGGTTCATGGGCGGCCACGTGGCGCCGGAGGCGGCGCGCGGCGGCCCGATCGCGGCGGTCCGGGACGGCGACGTGGTGACGATCGACGTGGACGCGAAGCGGATCGACGTCGATCTGGGCGACGAGGAGATCGCGGCGCGGGTGGCCGCCTACGAGGCGCCGGTGAGCGTGGACGCGACGGGCGTGCTGCGGAAGTACGCGTTGCTGGTCTCGAGCGCGAGCGAGGGGGCGGTGACGACGGGGTGAGCGCAGCGCCAGCCCGCCACGCAGGCCAGCCACCTACGACCCCAAGAACTCCTCCACCAGCGCGTTGAACGCCACCGGCCGCTCCAGCATCGCCACGTGCCCCGTGTCCTCGTAGACGACCACGCGCGAGCCCTCGATCAGCGACCCGAACTCCCACGCGTCCCGCACCGGCACCAGCGCGTCGTCCGTCCCCCACACCACGAGCGTCGGGGCCGTGATCTCCGGCAGCCGGTCCCGGATCGGGTAGTCCGTCAGCGCGTCCAGCGCGTCCACGAACCCCGGCTTCCCCGACCCCCGCAGCTGCTCGGCCACCAGCGGCGCCGCGAGCTTCTCCGGGTGCGCCGCCACGATGCTGAACAGCGCCCGCCGCGACCGCGGCCGCCGCGCCAGCTCGTCGGACTTCGACGCCAGCCACCCGGCGCTCAGCGCGAGCAGGCCCGACCCCCGGCGCAGGACCCCGAGCAGCCGCTCGTTGCGCTGGTGCTCGATCGACAGCCCGGCGGCGCTCACGAGCACCAGCCGGTCCACCCACGTCCCGCCGTACCGGATGGCCATCTCCGCGCCGACGAACCCGCCCATCGAGTTGCCGACGACGACCGCGCGCGAGACGCCCAACACCTTCAACAACTCGTCGACCGCCTCCGCGTACCCGCCGATCGTGATCTTCTCCGCCGGCATCTCGGAGGCGCCGAAGCCCGGCAGGTCCATCGCGACGCAGCGGTGCGTCCGCGCGAAGAACGGCAGGTTCTCCAGCCAGTTCTGCCACGACCCCGACAGCCCGTGGACCCACACGATCGTCCCCACCGCGGGCCCGGCGTCCGGCCCCGGACCGATGTCGATCACGTTCATCGCCCGCCCACCGACCCGCACCCACCGCTGATGCGCGCGCCAATCGACGTCCATCCAGGCGCTGCGCCCTCCCGGTCCGTATAGGTCTACGGCGATCGTCGCCCGATCGGGACTCGCGGTCGTGGCCATGGCCCTACGATAGAAGCGCGCGCCGGCAGGGGAGACGGCGGCGCCGGAACCCATGCGCATCGCCATCGACATCGACTCAACGCTCCACCACTACTGGGACGTCCTCTCGGACGCCGCGCAGCGCCGCTTCGGCATCGACCTGCCCTACGAGGAGCAGTTCGACTGGGGCATCACGCGCCTCAAGCCCGAGCAGCTCAGCTGCTGCATCGACGAGACCCACTGCGACAAGACGATCCTCGCCGGCCGGCCCTATCCCGGCGCCGTCGAGGCCGTCAACGCGTGGGCCGAGGCGGGCCACTTCATCCACGTCACCACCCACCGCTCCGAGCGCGCGCACGCCGCGACCGAGCAGTGGCTGCGGCAGATCGGCCTGCGCTTCGACGAGCTCTACTGCTCCGAGGACAAGGTCACCCGCTGCGCCGAGATCGGGATCGACCTCCTGATCGACGACGGCCCCTACAACATCACCGGCGCGCTGGAGCGCGGCATCGCCGTCGCCACCATCCGCCACCCGTGGAACCAGGACGTCTGCGAGACCGAGGACGTCATCTGCGCCCGCGACTGGACCGAGCTCGCGCTCAAGCTCCAGCCGCTGCTCGCGCGGACCAGGGTCGCTTGAGGACCGCCCGCCTGGGACACTCCAGGCGGGATGGCCGACGACACACGCCGCAGCACGCTGCGCCAGCCGACGCAGGAGCCCTCGCGCATCGACGAGGACGACCGCCTCGCGCTGGTCGAGGACCCCGGCCCGGCGGCCGCGAGCGCCAAGGCCGTCGCCGAGCGCGAGCCCGACCTCCGCGAGTACCTCGCGCCGATCGAGACCGAGCGCCAGGTCACCGACTGGGGCCGCTCCGAGCGCGTCGAGGGCTTCTTCGACAGGACGCTCATCGACTTCTACTACAACTTGTGGTTCCGCTGCGAGGTCGAGGGCATCGAGCACGTCCCCGCCGAGGGCGGTGCGCTGCTCGTCTCCAACCACTCCGGCGCCCTGCCGCCCGACGCGCCGATGATCGCCAAGGCGATCAAGGAGGAGCACCCGCACCCGCGGCCGCTCCACCTCACGGTCGAGCACTTCTTCAAGGGCTACCCGGGGCTCTCCATGCTCCTGCCCAAGATCGGCGGCGTCCCCGCGCACCCCGCGAACGTCCACCGCCTGCTCGCCGACGAGCAGCAGCTCGTGCTCGTCTTCCCCGAGGGCCGCAAGGGCACCGAGAAGCTCTACAAGGACCGCTACCGCCTGCGCCGCTTCGGCCGCGGTGGCTTCGTCGAGGCCGCGATGCGCGCCCGCGCGCCGATCGTCCCGATCGCGCTCGTCGGCGCCGAGGAGGCGATGCCGATCTTCGCCCACATCCCCGCGCTGCAGAAGCTCACCGGCCTCATCTACTTCCCGATCACGCCGCTCTTCCCGCACCTCGGCCTGCTCGGCACGGCCTACCTCCCGGCGAAGTTCAAGATCCGCTTCCTGCCGCCCGTCCCGACCGACGACCTCGGCGTCGACGAGCCGTGGGAGGACCAGGGCCTCGTGCAGACGATCGCCCACGACATCCGCGCGACGATCCAGGACGAGCTGCTCGACATGCTCGGCAAGCGCAAGTCGGTGTGGTTCGGCTGATGCGCTCCCGCCGCGTCCTCATCACCGGCCTCTCGACCTACTGGGGCGGCCGCCTCGCCCAGGCGCTCGAGCAGGACCCCGAGATCGAGACGGTCATCGGCATCGACCGTCGCCCGCCGAAGCTCGCGCTCGAGCGCACCGAGTTCGTCCAGGTCTCCGACGCCCACAGCCTCATCCGCCGGATCGTCGACGCCGCCGAGATCGACACGATCGTCGACACGCGCCTCGTCGTCGACTCGATCGTCACCTCCCGCGCCCGCGCCCACGAGAACAACGTCATCGGGACGATGAACGTCCTCGCCGCCGCGGGCGGCCCGTCGTCGCCGGTCCGCAAGCTGGTGTTCAAGTCGTCGGCCCGCTACTACGGCGCCGAGCAGGACGACCCCGCGTTCTTCACGGAGGACATGCGCCGCCCGCACCCGCCGCGCACGCCGATCGAGCGCGACATCTGCGAGGCCGAGGCGAACGTCCGCGACTTCCGCCACAAGAACCCGGAGACGACGGTCACCGTCCTGCGCTTCGCCAACGCGCTCGGCCCGGACCTCAAGACCTCCTGGCAGGCCTACCTCAACCTCGCGGTGATCCCGACGATCCTCGGCTTCGACCCGCGCGTGCAGTTCCTCCACGAGGACGACATGGCCAACTGCCTCGAGCACGCGGTCAAGCACGACCTCGACGGCACCTTCAACTGCGCCGCCGACGGCGTCCTGGTCCTCTCCGAGGTCATCGACCTGCTCGGCAAGACGATGGCGCCGGTCCTCCCGCCGTGGGGCACCGGCCTCGCGACTCAGGCGCTCGCGCGCGCCGGCGTCCCGATCAAGCCGGAGATCCTGCCCCAGCTGCGCTTCGGCCGCGCGCTCGACAACCGCCGCTACAAGGCGACCGGGTTCCGCTACCAGCACACGACGCGCGAGACGATCCTGCGCCTGCGCGAGCAGCAGCGCCTCGAGCCGATCCTGCGCGGCGCGGTCGGCGGCAGCTACCGCTACGAGTCGGCGGTCGAGGAGTTCCTGCGCTTCAGCCCGAGCGTCCGGCAGCCCAACGCGCGCCCCGCGCCGCTGGCCCCGGCGAACTCCGCGCCGCGCGCCCGCCTCGCGGGCGAGCAGCAGGAGCGCGAGCAGCTCGCCGCGGCGCCGCCGCGCCCGGCGCCCACCGCCTACGGCTCCCTGCCCGCGCGCGAGATCCAGGCGATCCTCCCGTCGCTCAGCCCCGAGGACCTGCGCGCGCTGCGCGAGCACGAGGTCGCCAACGCGGCCCGGACGACCGTCCTGCGGTCCATCGACCGCCTGCTGGCCGCGCCCGCCACGTCCGCGCGCTGACGCGCAAGCTGGCGCGTCCCCACCCGAGGGGGTGGGCACGCCCGCTTGCAGGGGTATTGCAACGTCCGCGGAGCGACTACCCTGGTCGGCGACCCGTCCCCTCGGTTTCGCTCACCGTTGCCCGCCCGCCTCGTCATCGCCGTCACCAGCTTCCTGGTGCTGCTCGCCGCCATCGCCGCGGCGGTCGTCGTCTACGACCACGGCCAGCAGGACAAGATCGGCAAGGGCGTCGTCATCGGCGGGGTGGACGTCAGCGGCCTCAAGCGCGACGCCGCCGAGGCCAGGCTGCGCGAGCGGATCCTCACGCCGCTGAGCCGCACGGTCACCGTCGACCACGGCAACCGCAGCTGGCGCCTGACCGCCCGCGAGGCGAAGGTCGCCACCAACCTCGACGCGACCGTCGACGACGCGCTCGCCCGCAGCCGCCGCGGCAACATCCTGCAGCGGACCTGGCGCGGGGTGACCGGCAAGAAGCTCGGCGCCAAGCTCGAGCCCGAGGTCACCTACTCCGACGCGGCGATCATCCGGCTGCTCGACCGCGTCCGCAAGTCGGTCAACCGCCCGGCGATGAACGCCACCATCAAGTACGCGGTCTCCGGCCCGACGACGACGCCGAGCCACGACGGCCTGGCGCTCGACGCGACGACGCTCCACAAGAAGATCAAGGCCGCGCTCGGCTCGCCGACCTCCGACCGCCGCTTCGGCGCGAAGACCCATCACGTGCAGCCCGCGGTCTCGACCGAGAAGCTCGTCGCCCAGAACGCGACGACGCTGGTGGTCAACCGCGAGCAGTTCAAGCTCACGGTCTTCAAGAACCTCAAGGCGGTCAAGAGCTACTCGGTGGCCATCGGCGCCGTCGGCCTCGACACGCCGGCCGGGCTGTACCACATCCAGAACAAGGCGGTGAACCCCGCCTGGACCGAGCCGAACTCCTCCTGGGTCCCGGAGAAGGACCGCGGCAAGGTCGTCCCCGGCGGCACGCCCGAGAACCCGCTGAAGTCCCGCTGGCTGGGGATCTTCAACGGCGCCGGCATCCACGGCGTCGATCCCAGCGAGTACGGCACGATCGGCCACGCGGCCTCGCACGGCTGCGTCCGCATGCGGATCAGCGACGTCGAGGACCTCTACCCGCGCGTCCCCGTCGGCGCGCCGATCTTCATCGCCTAAGGCTGTTGCAGGGCGACGTCGCGGATCTCGTCCACGTCGACTTCCTCCCAGCCTTCCCGGAGCAGGGAGGCATGGTGGTCGGAGTGGCGAAAGACGAGCGTGCCGATGAAGATCCCGTTCGTCCTCTTGCGCATCACCGCGTACCACATGGTCGAGGAGTCGATGTTGCCGCGCACGCGGTGCCACGGCCGCGGCGGGTCGTCGCTCGGCGGCGAGATGCCGGCGTCGATCAGCTGCCGATGCGTCGCGACCTGACCGGAGGTGGTGTCGATGAAGAAGAGTCCCACGACGGTCGAGGATAGAGCGCCCGAGAGCGCCCGCGAGGAGGCGCTGAGCGCCGCGTGGCAGGACGCCCTGCGGCTCTTCGACAGCGACCTGCTGCGCCGCGGCGCCGCCGCGCGCACGCGCCGCGCCTACGGCTTCGACTGCGCGCAGTTCGCGCTCTGGTGCACGACCGGCGGCCACGAGCCGACCGACGTCACCACCCGGATCCTGCGCCGCTACGCCCAGGCGCTCGGCGAGCGCGAGGTCACGCCCGCGACCGTCGCCCGCAAGCTCGCCGCGCTGCGCTCGCTCTACCGCACCATGCGCGAGCACGGCCACATGCCGGCCAACCCGGCCGACCTGGTCCCGGCGCCCAAGCGCCCCTCCAAGCTCCCGCGGGTCCTCAAAGCCGACGAGGTCGGCGCGCTGCTCGACCGGATCCCGCAGACGACGCCGCTCGACGTCCGCGACCGCGCGCTCTTCGAGCTCGCCTACGCCTGCGGCCTGCGCGCCGAGGAGCTCGTCAACCTCGACCACGGCTCGCTCGACTTCGACGCCGAGGAGGTCCGCGTCGAGGGCAAGGGCGGCAAGACGCGCATCGTCCCGGTGGGCGAGGCGGCCGTCCGCGCGCTCGCCCGCTACGTCGAGCGCGCGCGCCCGGCGCTGCAGGCCGACCGCGCGGAGCCCGCGCTGTTCCTCTCGAAGTCCGGCCGGCGGCTCTCGACCAGCGACGTCCGGCGGCGGCTGCGGGTCTGGTCGCGGCGGGCGGCGCTCCAGGGCGGCGCGCACCCGCACGCGCTGCGCCACTCGTTCGCCACGCACCTGCTCGACGGCGGCGCGGACCTCCGCGCCATCCAGGAGATGCTGGGCCACAGCAGCATCTCCACGACGCAGATCTACACCCGTGTAGAGTCCGCCAGGCTCAAGTCCGCGTATGCCCGTGCGCATCCGAGGGCCTGAGGATCGAGGATGGAGACCAACGTCAAGGCCATCGAGCTGCGGGACCTCTGGCGCCGCTACAAGGCGACCGGGGACACGCATGCCCGCGAGCGGCTGGTCGTCGCGTACTCGCCGCTGGTGAAGTACGTCGCGGGCCGCATGGCCAGCGGCCTGCCCGCGCACGTCGAGGAGGCCGACCTCATCTCCTACGGGCTGGTCGGCCTGATCAGCGCGATCGAGCGCTTCGACCTCGAGCGCGAGATCAAGTTCGAGACCTACGCGATCACCCGCATCAAGGGCGCGATCATCGACGAGCTGCGCTCCCTGGACTGGGTGCCGCGCTCCGTCCGCGCCAAGGCGCGCGAGATCGAGAAGGCCAACACCAAGCTCGAGCACTCCCTGCAGCGCGCGCCGACCGACGACGAGATGTCGCGGGAGCTCGGCGTCACCGTGGACGACTTCCAGGAGTCGCTGCTGCAGATCTCCAACTCCACGGTCGCGGCGCTGGACGAGCTCTGGACGGTCGGCGACTCCTCCGGGGACGCCGTCTCGCTGCTCGACACCCTGACCGACGAGAACGCGCCGGACCCGGCCGCGGTCATGGACCAGACGGACCTGAAGGACCGGGTGGCCGACGCGATCGCGCGGCTGCCCGAGCGCGAGAAGCTCGTGGTGGCGCTCTACTACTACGAGAACCTCACGCTGCGCGAGATCGGCGAGGTCCTCGGCGTCACCGAGTCGCGCATCTCCCAGCTGCACACGAAGGCCGTCCTGCGCCTTCGCTCGCGGCTCCTCGAACAGGAGTGACGCGCAGCCCTTGCGGGCTTGTGCGCATTGCCGCTAGGTTCGGTCCATCCGAACATCAGGCCGCGTGCCTGCGCTGGCTCGCCGGCCTCCGAGGAAAGGAGCCAGGCCATGCACAAGGCTGCGGATCGCATCCGCAACGTGGCCCTCGTCGGTCACCGCGGCAGCGGCAAGACCTCGCTGTTCGAGGCACTGCTCTTCCAGGCGCAGGCGACCACGCGCCTCGGCAGCGTCGCGGACGGCACGTCCCTGTCGGACTCCGAGCCCGACGAGCAGGCGCGCGCCATGTCGATCGGCGCCGCGCTGAACTCGTTCGAGTGGCAGGACCGGCGCATCAACCTGCTCGACACGCCCGGCGAGCCGAGCTTCGTCGCTGACGCGCTCGGCGCCCTGCGCGTGTGCGAGTCGGCCGTGTTCGTCGTCAACGCGGTGATGGGCGTCGAGGTCTCGACGGTCCGGCTGTGGGAGCGCGCGACCGAGCTGGACCTCGCGCGCATGGTGTACGTGAACATGCTGGACCGCGAGCGCGCGGACTTCTTCCGGACGCTCGAGTCGCTGAAGGGCGCGTTCGGGCCGCACGTGGTCGCGGTGGAGATCCCGATCGGCGCCGAGCACGAGGTGCGCGGCGTGGTCGACCTCGTCGACATGAAGGCCTACGAGTACGACGGGGCCGGCCGGGAGAACTGCCGCGAGATCCCGATCCCCGACGACCTGCGCGCCCAGGCCGAGGAGTACCGCGAGAAGCTGATGGACGAGGTCGCCGAGGTCAGCGACTCGCTCATGGAGCGCTACCTGGAGGGCACCGAGATCGCGCACGACGAGATCGTCACGGCCTTGAAGGACGGCACGAACCACGGCGGCCTCTTCCCGGTCGTCTGCGGGGTCGCGACGCGCAACCTCGGCACCAACCGGCTGCTCGACGCGATCGTCGAGGACCTCCCGTCGCCGGTCAAGCACGGCGAGATGGCGGTCTCCGACCACGTCGCGCTCGAGCCGGTCGAGGGCAAGGAGCTGTTCGCCTACGTCTTCAAGACGCGGGCCGACACGTTCGCCGGGCGCATCAACCTGCTCCGCGTCTACCAGGGCGTGATGGACCACGACAGCCACGTGCTCAACACGCGCTCGCACCACAAGGAGCGCGTCGGCCAGCTGCTGCGCTTCAGCGGCAAGGAGACCGAGACGGCCGACGAGTTCGGCCCGGGCGACATCGGCGCGGTGGCCAAGCTGAAGGAGACGCGCGCCGGCGACTGGCTGGCCTCGCGCGACGAGCCGATCGCGATGCCGGCGATCAGGCTGCCCGCGCCGGTGATGGCGTTCGCGATCGAGCCGAAGGCCAAGGGCGACGAGGAGAAGGTCTTCACCGCGCTGCGGCGCCTGCAGGAGGAGGACCCGACGATCGACCTGCACCGCGACCGCCAGACCGGTGAGCAGATCGTCGCGGGCCTCTCGCAGATGCACGTCGAGGTGATCGTCGACCGGCTGAAGTCCCGCTTCGGCGCCGAGGTCGCGCTCAAGCCGCCGCGCGTGCCCTACCAGGAGTCGATCCGCAAGCCGGCCAAGGCGCACGGCCGCCACAAGAAGCAGACGGGCGGCCGCGGCCAGTTCGGCGACTGCCACATCGAGATCCACCCGCACGAGGACGAGTTCGAGTTCGTCGACGCGATCAAGGGCGGCGTGATCCCGCAGGGCTTCATCCCGGCGGTGCAGAAGGGCGTGGTCGAGGCGATGGCCCACGGGCCGGTCGCGGGCTACCCGCTGAAGGGCGTGCGGGTCCGGCTGGTGGACGGCAGCTACCACTCGGTCGACTCCTCCGAGCACGCGTTCAAGACCGCGGGCTCGCTGGCCATGCGCCAGGCGATGGAGGACGCCGCGGCGGTCCTGCTCGAGCCGATCATGCTCGTGACGCTCTCGGTCCCGGAGGACTCGGTCGGCGACGTCATCGGCGACCTCAACGCGCGGCGCGGACGGCCACAGGGGATGGAGCCGACCGCGGCGCACATGACCGAGGTCAAGGCCGAGGTGCCGATGGCCGAGATGCTCACCTACGCGCCGGACCTGCGCTCGCTCACCGGCGGCCAGGGCGACTACACGATGGAGCTCGTCCGCTACGAGGAGGTCCCGGCGCACCTCGCGGCCAAGGTCGTCGAGGCGGCCGCGCGGCAGGAGGAGGCGGTCCGGGCGTAGGCGCCCCGCCGCTTGCGGGACGTCGTCGCCGTTGGGCACGTTGCTACCCTCGGCGACGACTTGACCCGCAAGTCGATCACCACGAACCCTGCCGTCGTCACGTGCGACGTCTGCGGCCGCACGCTACTGCGCGGCGAGCATCACGACGTCTTCATCGGCGGCGGCCAGCGCCGCAGCGTCTGCGAGTTGTGCACCGGCCGCGCCGTGCACGAGGGCTGGATCCGCGAGGGCCTCGACGACGTCGTCGCCGCGGGCCGCGAGAGCCGTCGCGGCGGCTCGCTCCTCTCGCGCCTGCGCAGCCGCCGCTCCGACCCCGCGGTCGAGCCGCTGCCGCGCGACCCGTTCGACGGCCGCGGCGGCTACGCCGACGACCGCGACGCCGCGTCGTTCCCGCCCGAGGAGCGCCTGCCGGATCCCGAGCCGGTCGCCGCCGAGCCCCGCTACGCGGCGCCGCCCGAGCCGCGCCCGGACCGCGACGCCGAGCAGCCGGTCGCCGTCGAGCCGACCGACCACACGCTCTACGAGTCGCGCTCCGTGCGCGGCGTGCCGACGAACGCGGAGCTCAAGGTCGCCCGTGCGATGGAGCTCTTCAACCAGTCACCGCAGGTCCGCACGGTCGCGGGCGTCGCGCGGTCGCTGGGCGCGCCGATCGTCAGCGCGCGCCCGTCGCGCACCGAGGGCAGCGTCGTGACGATCGTCGTCGCGTGGGAGCTGTCGTGGTACCGCTTCGAGGTCGACCTCGGCAACGAGGCCGCGGGCGTCCGCGTCACCGCGCAGGGCTCCGAGCTCGACGAGCTCGACACGATCGACCAGACCCCGAACGCCGCCGCCGACGACGCCGGCCGGTTGCACCCGGCCGCGTCCCTCGCCTAGGGTCCAGGTGCCGCGATGATCTTCTGCGTCGTCCCCGAAGAGCTGGGCCCCGACCTCTACGACCAGCTGTCGTCGTACTACGCCGACGACCCGCACGTCGAGGTCATCGTCGACCGGCGCAAGTCCGAGCGCCGCGACGGGCAGCCGGAGAACGGCGCCCATCGTCGCGAGGTCCGCGACCGGCGCCGCTCGCGCGTGCCCGGCGAGTTCCCGCAGCTCGACCCGGAGTGACCGCGCGGTGAAGGTCGTCGTGCACGTGGACGGCGGCGCGCGCGGCAACCCGGGTCCGGCCGCCGCCGCGGCGCTGCTCACCGACGGGGGCAGCGGCGCCGTGCTCGACGAGGCGACCGAGTTCCTCGGGCACACCACCAACAACGTGGCGGAGTACCGCGGGCTGCTCCTCGGCCTCGCGCGCGCCGCCGCGCTCGGCGCCGACGAGGTCGAGGTCGTCAACGACGCCGAGCTGATCGCCAAGCAGGTCAACGGCGAGTACAAGGTCAAGCACCCTGACATGAAGGACCTGCACGCGCAGGCCCTGGCGGCGCTGGGCGCGTTCGGCTCCTGGTCGGTCCGCACGGTGCCGCGCGCGCAGAACGCGGGCGCGGACGCGCTCGTCAACCAGGCGCTCGACGCGGCGCGCGAGTAGCGCGCCGGTCGCGGGCGCGCTCAGGCGACTTCGACGATCGCGACGCCCGCGGCCTCGAGCACGTCGCGGCCGTCGAGGACCGCGTAGCCGCGGCGGTAGTAGAGGCGCGCGATCCCGGCGTTCGCGATCAGCTTCGCGCACGGGGGGCAGGGGAAGTCGGTGACGTAGATGTCGGCCCCGGCGGTCGCGCGGCCCGCGCGCGCGGCGGCGGCGATCAGCGCGGCCTCGGCGTGCGTCGCGGTCGAGAGCTCCAGCTCGATCCCCTGCGTGAAGTTGCTGCGCGGGTCGCCCGCGGCGTAGGGTGCGAGCTCGTGGGGGTGGTGGACGTTGGTCGCGCTCTCGACGCTCCCGTCGGCGAAGCGCAGCGCGGCGCCGACCTGCCGCCACCAGTCGCGCGAGCGCAGCGCGGCGTCCTCGGCGGCGGCGCCGAGGTCGGCGACGAGCGCCTCCTCGCTGATCCGCGCGGCGGGCCGCGGGTCGAGCAGCTGCACCGTCTTGGTCTTGTCCCAGCGCAGGAACACCGGGTCGTAGCGGACCGCCGCGCGCGGGAAGAAGCGCTCGACGACCTGGTAGCTCACGTCCTCGGCGGGGAGGACGAGCGACGGCGCGCGCGCCGCCAGCGCCTCGGCGCCCGCGCGGTCGAGCACGTCCACGGAGGCGGCGATCCCCCAGCCCGCGATCGCGCTCGCGGCGTCGGCCGCGGGCAGCGCGCGCACGTCCTTGGCCAGCGGCCGGTAGTCGGCGTGCAGCTCGGGCCCGATGAGGTGCAGCGCGCGGTCCCGGGCGTGGGTCTCGAAGAAGCGGCGGTAGCCCTCGTGGAGGACCGGGACGTAGGCGAGGACGACCGCGGTCATCCCCGGCGGATCGTCTCGTCGATCAGCCCGGGGAGGATCTGCGCGAGCTTCGGCCCGAGCTTGTCGCCGAGGTTCATGTACATCTGCCGGATCCGCTCCGAGGTCGTCACCGCGGCCTGGCGCTCGATGACGGCGATCTCGCCGACGACCTCGCGGAGCTGCGCGAGCTGCTCGTCGCTGTAGGAGTGGTCGGCGGTGAGGACCAGGACGTCGGGCTCGACGGCCTTGATCAGGCCCCAGCTCGGGTCCTCGTCCTGCTTGAGGTAGATGAGGTCGACGGGGCGCTGGTGGGCCAGCAGCTCCAGGCGCTCGTCCTCGGGGACCATCGGGCGGTCGTCGCCCTTGCGCCGGCGGATCTTCGCGTCGCTGTCGACGCCGACGACCAGGATCCCGCCGAGCTCCTTCGCGCGCGCGAGGTACTTGACGTGGCCGAGGTGGATGAGGTCGAACGAGCCGGAGGTCAGCACGATCCGGTAGCCGAGGCCCCGGAGGTGGGAGACGACGCGCGCCATCTCCTCGAGCGAGGGGACGAGACGGTCGGCGAAGTTGACGTCCTGGCTCAGGACGCCGCTGGTGGCGGCCATAGGCTGCAGGATAGATGTCTGCACGGCGGATCGTTCGGGCCTTGAGGGTCCGTCCGCCGCGCCCTCCACCATCTTCCGTCCCGCATGCCGAACTACCTCCCCTACGCCGACCGCCGCCCGAGCACGCAGTACCAGGACCTCCTGCGCACGATCCGCGACGACGGCGTCAAGGTCGACACCAAGCAGGGGGAGGGCGCGCTCGCGGTCGCGGGCGTCCAGATGCGCTTCCCGATGGCCCACGGCGCGGCGGTGATCACCGAGCGCTCGATCGCGGGCTTCGCCAACAAGGCGATCGGCGAGCTGTGCGCGTTCATCAACGGCGCGCGGACGCTGGAGGAGCTCGCGGCCTTCGGCTGCGACTGGTGGGACGCGTGGGCGACGCCGGAGAAGACGGCCGCGCGCGGCCTCGCGCCCGGGGACCTCGGGCCCGGCTCCTACGGCCACGCGTTCCGGCACTTCACCACCAACCTCGACGACCCGGACGACCCGGGCTTCGACCAGCTCCCGCACCTGATCCAGAAGCTCAAGGACCTGCCGCTCGACCGCACCGCGGTCATGAGCCCGTGGATCCCGAACGCCAACCACCGGGCCGAGGGCGTCAAGTCGCGCAACACGATCGCGCCGTGCCACGGCTGGATCCACGCGCTGGTGTTCAACGACAAGCTGCACCTGGTCCACAACCAGCGCAGCGGCGACACGCCGATCGGCGTGCCGTCCAACATGGCGCAGTACACGGCGCTCGGGCTGATGATCGAGCAGCTCACCGGCTACGAGTTCGTGGAGTACGTGCACTGGATCCAGTACGCGCACATCTACGCCAACCAGTTCGCGGCGGTCGACGAGCTGCTCGCGCGCGAGCCGCGGCGGCTGCCGACGCTCTCGCTCACCGAGGCGGGCCGGCGGATCACCGACATCCACGACTTCCGCGCCGAGCACTTCGCGCTCGAGGACTACGACCCGCATCCGGCGATCCGCGACATCCCGGTGCTCACCTGATGGCGGTGTCGCTCGTGGTCGCCTACGCGCGCAACCGCGTGATCGGCCGCGACGGCGGCCTGCCGTGGCACCTGCCGAGCGACATGCGGCACTTCCGCGAGCTCACGACGGGCGGCGCCGTGGTGATGGGGCGCAAGACCTACGCCTCGATCCCGGAGAAGTTCCGCCCGCTGCCGCAGCGGCGCAACATCGTGCTGAGCCGGGACCCGGCCTACCGGGCGCGCGGCGCCGAGATCTACCCGAGCCTGCCCGCGGCGCTCGACGCCTGCGGGCGCGACTGCTTCGTCATCGGCGGCGGCGCGACGTACGCGGAGGCGCTGCCGCACGCGGCGCGGGTGGTCGCGACGGAGCTGGCCGAGGAGGTCGACGGCGACGTCTTCTTCCCGCCGCTGCCCGCGGCCGAGTGGGCGGTCGCGAGCGAGGGCGCGCCGGTGGCCGAGAGCGGCCACGAGTTCCGGATCCGGGTCTATGAGCGACGCTGACCGGCGGCTCTACCACCTCGACGCGGCGCGGACCGCCGACCAGCGGGCCTACATGGAGCAGCTGGAGGCCGACGGCATCTGCGTCTTCTGCCCCGAGCACGTCGCCGCGCACCATCGCGAGCCGATCGAGCTCTCCGGCGAGCACTGGTACGTCACCAAGAACGACTACCCCTATCCGGGGACGGTCGCGCACTACCTGATCGTGCCGCACCGCCACGTGACGTCCTTCGACGAGCTGCCGGACGCCGCGGGCGCCGAGCTCTGGGCGATCCGGCGGCGGCTGCGCGCCCAGCTCGCGCCGCTCGCGACCGCGACGGTGGAGCGCTCCGGGGACATGCGCTTCAACGGCGGGTCGGTCGCGCACCTCCACACGCACTTCGTGGCGCTCGCGCCGGGGCCGGAGCAGACCGTGCGGTTCAAGGTCAGCGAGCCCGGGGCGGACGAGGCGCCGCGCTGACATCCGGGGGCTAGCTGCATGGGCCGCCCGCGGCGGTCGTCCTACCCTTGGAGCGTGGCTTCGGTTCTGGACGAGCAGCACGACGGTGCTGGCGGATCTCTCGCGCGCGTGCGCTCGCTCGCGCACGCGACGCACGCGCTGCTCCAGCGCCACCGCCGGATCGTGGCGGTCGTGGGGTCGCTGGTCGCGGCGGGCGTGCTGGCGCTGGTGCTGGCGGGCCACCGGCACGACTTCTCGACGGCGCTGTCGCGGGCCTCGCTCGGCGTCCTGGCGCTCGCCGCGGTCCTGCAGGTCGTCGCGCTGCTGGCGCGGACCGAGGCGTGGCACCGGACGATCGAGGCCGCCGGCGGCACGGTCGCGCGCCGGCCGCTGTACCGCGCCTCGAGCATGGGCTACGTCGGGAGCCTGCTGAACGCGCAGCTCGGGACGGTCGCGCGGATCGCGGCGCTGCGGCGCTCCAGCCCGGCCGACGCGCCCGGCGTCGCGACGCTGCTCGCCGCCGAGCTGCCGATCCTGGCGATCGAGGCGGGCCTCGCCGCGCTGACGTCGGTGACGTTGATCGGCCCGCTCGGGCTGCCGTGGTGGTGCCCGATCATCTTCGTGGCGGTGATCGGCGGGATCACCTTCGGGCTGCGGCACCTCAGCGTGAAGGCGGCGCGCCCGCTGTGGCAGGGGCTGACGATCCTCCACCGGCTCAAGGACGGCCGGACGCTGTTCCTGTTGGTGTTGATCGCGGTGTTCGCGCAGATCGCGCGCAACTGGCTGCTGCTGCACGCGGTCGGCGTGCACGCGTCGATCTTCGACGCGATCGCGGTGTTGATCGCCATGGTCGCGATCGGCCAGCTGCCGGTCGGGCCGAGCGTCGGCGCGGGCGCGACCGTGCTCATCCTGGGGCACAACGGCGTGGCCGCCGCGGCGGCCGCGGGCGTCCTCGCGACGGCGACCGGCCTGGTCGGCGGCCTGTCGTTCGCGGCGTGGGCGGCGGGCGACCGGTTGTGGACGCGCCGTGAACGCTCGGCAGCCGTACAGCAGAAGGGAGTACAGTCGGCGGCTCTGGTCGAGCATCAGGCTCGACCGTCAGCGCCAGCGCCCGCAGTCGTTGCCTTCACCAGCACCCTCCGCGTCTCGCAGGACAACCAACAGGAGGGCCGCTCCATGGCCACCGGCACCGTCAAGTGGTTCAACGACGACAAGGGCTTCGGCTTCATCACGCCCGACGACCAGGGCAAGGACCTGTTCGTCCACCACTCCGGCATCGCCGGCGACGGCTTCAAGTCGCTCGCCGAGGGCGCCCGGGTGAGCTACGACGCCGAGCAGGGCCCGAAGGGCCCGAGCGCGATCAACGTCGCGCCGACGGCGTAGGGCTTCCGCACTTCGCCTCGCTGTTCCGGCGGCCCGTCTCCCACGCGTGTGGGAGGCGGGCCGCTGGGCGTTTCAGGGGAGCGCGGTGGCGACGCGCGGGTCCGCGCGGAGCCGCTAGCCGTTCGATGAGGGCGCGTGGAACGGGTCGCGCGTAGCCTCCATGGCCGCAGTGACCACGCTCCGCCCCGACCTCGCAGTGGTGATCCCCGTGCGCAACGGCGCGGCGACGCTGCCCGCGCAGCTCCGCGCGCTCGCCGAGCAGCGCGACCCGCCGCCGTTCGAGGTGATCGTGAGCGACAACGGGTCCGAGGACGACCTCGCCGAGGTGCTGCGCGCGGCGGGGGAGACCTGGCCGTCGCTGAGCCTGCGCTGCGTCGACTCCGGCGAGCGCGCCGGCGTGAGCCACGCCCGCAACGTCGGCGCCCGCGAGGCCGTCGCCGACGCGGTCGCCTTCTGCGACAGCGACGACATCGTCGGCCCCGACTGGGTCCGCGCGATGGCCGACGGGTTGAAGGACTACGACAGCGTCGGCGGCCCCCTCGACGAGCAGACCCTGAACGACCCCGCCGCCCGCTCCCAGGCCCACGTCGACGGCGGCCTGCCCGTCGGCCTCGACTTCCTGCCCTATCCGGTCGGCGCCAACTGTGGCGTCCGCCGCGCGGTGTGGGCCGAGCTCGAGGGCTTCGACGAGGACTTCACCTCCGGCGCCGAGGAGGTCGACTTCTTCTGGCGCCTGCAGCTCGCCGGCCACACCCTCGGCTTCGCCCCCCACGCCGTCGTGGCCTACCGCCACCGGGCCGACCTGCGCGGGACGCTGCGACAGGCGTTCAAGTACGGGGGAGCGAGCTGCCAGCTCGTGGCGGCACACCGGACGGTCGTGCCACGCGAGTCGGCGTTCTCGATCGCGCGCGCCTGGCTGAAGCTGCTCGTCCGCGTACCGCTGCTGGCGGTGCCGGGGCGGCGTCCGCACTTCATGCGGCGGGTGGCGCACAAGGCGGGGCAGGTGCGGGGGAGCTGGCGGCATCGGATCGTGCATCTGGCGTGAGTCGAGGAACGTCTATAAAAGGGCTTGACCCTGCATAGACCACCCTCTACGACTTCTCGAGTAGCCCGCGTGCGGGCGTGCTGGGACATCGACGTCGCCTGAGCGGTTGACAGGACACGCGGTTGGCGAAGCTTCGATAGGTTCGGATTCGTGTACTCGGCGCCTACCGTTGCGCTTGTCGACTTCGCGAGCCTCTGCCCAGGCCCGCGAAGCGATCGCATGTACAGCGATGCGATCGACTTGCTTGCGACCCTTGTGCGGCGCATCGTTGTCGCCCGCATGACCGAAGAAGTGCCAGTTCATGAGGTGATTTGTCGTCTCTACGGCGGTTGGTTCGATATCACGGGCGGAGCTACGGAACAACGATCATGGATCCTGAAGCACCTTCGCCGTTTGCAGGGCTTGGCGGACGGGGTCCGGCTCGTGCCTGAGACCGCTGATTCACTCCTGTGCTTTCCGTACGCACGTCTGCGTGGCACTTATAAGAACAAGCAGCAGAAGATGGTCGACCAAATGCTCGCCCATGATGCCGTTTTCCTCGCCCGGTCCTCCGAACACTCAAGCCTGCTGCTGATCGCAGACGACGACGACTACGTGCCCGCATCGATCGTGATCGCGACTCAGACGTCCACGCGGTTGATCTGGCTTCGCCAGCGGGCGTCTGGCACGAACGATAGCCATCTTGATCAGTCCCGGGTCGAGTTTCTCACCGATGGAGACTGGTAATGACGTTGAATGAGCCCCTGTCTGAGGCACTCACCGCGGATCTCGCAGCCTTCGCGGATCCTGGAACGCGAATCGTGGTCTCCGGGGCTGTCGATGGCTGGACGACCGTTGCATGGAAGCAAGCTGGCCGCGAGCGACGGTCCCAATTCTCACTTGAGGGCGGCCTCGATTTGGCCGACATCCGAGTTCGTGAAGGGGCGGCGTCGGGCGCTGTCTCGTATGCGACGTTTCTCGCTAGTTCCCACATGGGTGACCTGATCGGTCTGGCTCGAAACACACTGAATGTTGTGCAACCGGTCGATTACTACGTCGTGCCGGGTGCTGTTGCGGAGTCGGCCGCGGGCGAGACCGTAAGCGGCGGAGCGGACGAGTTGGTTTCCGATCTCACGGGCGCCCCTCAAGAAGAAACAATCGTCGTGTTCTTGACCGCAGACGCAGGCGTCGGCAAGACGAGCCTATTGGCCCATCTTGTGCGCGAGAAGGCTGCGGCATATCTCCGGGGAGACGGTGAAGCTCTCTGGCTGTACGTGAACGCTCAGGGGTCGCGGCTTGCACGGCTGGACCAGGCGATCGCTGCGACGTTGGACGACCTGCGTGCGAGCTTTCCGTATCACGCCGCCTCAGCTTTGGTCAGGTCCGGTGCGCTGGTGCTCGTGGTCGATGGCTTCGACGAGCTGATCGGCACGCAGGGAACGTACGATGAGGCCTTTAGTTCACTTGCTTCCTTCATCGAAACGCTCCGCGGGCGGGGGGTGCTGGTGGCCGCCGCGCGGAGCGCCTATTACGAGCAAGAGTTTGCAACCCGGGCAGACACGACAATTGGATTCGAGACCGATCGCTGGGCGCTTTCACCGGTAACGCTCTCGCCGTGGAGCCCGGAGCAGCGCACACGCTTCATCAGCATGGCGGCGGCCGATTCGGATGCCGATCCGGTTGCGCTGGCGACGCGGGTCGAGGCCGTGTTCGACGATCCTGGGCTGGCAGATCTGGGATCGACCCCTTTGTTCGTGTCGAGGGTCTCGAAACTTTTGCTCGAGGGCGCCAACCTCGCACCAGGGGGAGATCTCGCTGAAAGGCTCATAACGACCTACCTCTCCAGAGAGGCACACGAGAAGTGGCTGTCGCCTCAAGGCGGACCGGTTCTCTCCGTAGACCAGATGCGCGACTTCTTCTCCGAGATCGCCAATGAGATGTGGCGGCAGGAGACCCGCGAACTGTCCAATACGTCCCTTCGCGAACTTGTCGGACTTGTTGCTGACCTGTTCGAGTTGGATGACGAGGGACGGATGGTCGTGATCGAGCGCACGCCGTATTCAGCGGTCATGGCGGCTGGTTCGACCCCGGGCAGTGTCGCGTTCGGGCACGAGTTGTACTTCTCGTACTTCCTCGCCGCTCCTGTGATTGACGCCTGCCGCACCTTGAATGGCTATCGCATTGCGTCCGCGCTTAGGCGCGGGCGTCTGCCGAAACAAGCTGGCGAGTTGGCCGGCCGAGGGCTTCGAGACGCTGTCGCCTCGCAAGCGCTCGTCTCGGCCCTGGCGGATGCGGCCGACGATGTGTCGCTTGGGGCTGACCAGGTACGCCAGAACGGTGGTCTCATCGTCTCCGGGCTGATCGTTGGCAACGAGGTCAGCGATCTATCTATCGCTCGACTTCAATTCGTCGACTGCGATCTTTCCGCTTCGACGATGGAGCACGTCCGCTTCACACAGTGCGAGTTCCACGGCGTCAATCTCGTGGACGCGGTACTGCGTCAATGTAGCTTCCAAGGAGCGTTGTTCGATGGCGTGATCGTCAACTACAACACGCGTCTCGACATCGATGCTCCGGCAGACGCGTTCTTGAGCCTCGTTGTCCTTGACAATGGCACGCGACGAACCGTGTACTCCCCAGCCGACCGAAATCGGGTGTTGGGCGATCTGGGCTTCCCAGTAGCTGAGGAGAAGGTGCACTACCGCCAAGTCGATCAGGACGCTGTCGCGGTAGTTGAGGGCTTGGTGCGAATCTATGAGCGCACCAACCTCGCCACGCTTCAAGACGACGGCACGATGAAGCGGTTGATCAGCCGGCCGCGTTGGGACGATGTCTACGAGTCGCTACGAGATGCGGGCGTCATCGCGGAAGAGGTTCGTTCTGCGAGAGGCAACTCCAGGTTGTTCGTGCGGTTGTTGGTTCGGGCCCGCGAGCTCCTCGCCGGTGAACTCGTAGGCGCGGACGTAGATGAACGTGTGACGCGCTTTTGGACCCTGCTGGAGCAGCGTGCCAGCGCGCCTCCCGAAGGCGTCTAACGCGCCTCGGGTATCAAGTCGCGCGAGTGAACGCCATAGCTCGATGCCCTGCTGTATCAAGGATTTCGCGATGGTCGAGCGAGGAGCCGAGCGGTTTACCTGCACTCGATCGCCGTGCGAATCTGTGCGTCAAGACCCATTGCTGAGCGACTCAGACGGCCGGTTGGTGGTGGTCCGCTCCGCACAACGACGAAGACCCCGCGATTTGCGGGGCCTTCCTCTAAGCGGCTGAAGAGACTCGAACTCTCGACCTTCTGCATGGCAACGACACCTATAACTTGGTAAATGGTTCGTTTGCAGGGAGATTCAGACGAGCTAGTTATTGTTGTATGAGGTTGCGTCAGCTTGCTCGGGGAGCTAAAAGGGGAGGGGGATTCGGCCTCTCCGACGACTAGGAATACATGTCGATGCTTTCTCCGGCCCTGGTGCCGAACATCAGCGGCCACGTCCAGCGCCGCAAGAACAAGAAGGGCTACGTCTGGTACGTCAAGTACCGCGCGCCCGACGCGACGTCGCCCTCGGGCCGGCGCCAGGTCGAGAAGAAGCTCGGACCCGAGTGGCCCGACGAAGGGCCGCCGCCGCGCGGTTGCTACGACCGCCGCACCGCCCAAGCCGCGCTCGACGCGATCCTCACCGACGCGCGCCGCGGCCACATCGAGGTCCTGCGCACGGGCGTGACCTTCGAGCAACTCGCTAAGGACTGGCTCATCTGGGGTGAACACGAGCGTGGCTGGCGCCACTCGACGCTGGTCGACCGCCGCTCGTGCGTCCGCCGCCACCTGGTGCCGGCCTTCGGGCACCTGCGTGTCGAGCAGGTCACGACGCCGCGCATCGAGCGCTGGAAGTCGGACTTCCTGATCCGGACCGGCCAGCGGCGGCAGGCGGCGAAGTTGGTGGCCTTGCTGCACTCGATGTACGAGCGGGCGGCGGTGTTGTACGGGTTGCAGCGCAACCCGGTGGCGGCGGTGACCAGGATCAAGGTCAACTACGACGCGGCGCGCTTCGACTTCTACTCTCCCGAGGAGGTCTGGGCGCTCGTTCGTGCCGCCAATGACGAGCAGGACGCGGCGATCTTCCTGACCGCCGCGTTCGCCGGCCTACGCCGCGGAGAGATCGTCGCGCTGCGGTGGCGCGACATCGACTTCGCCAAGCGCGCCCTACGGGTCGAGACGAGCGTCGTGCACGGTCGGGTCGACTCGACCAAGGGTGGGCGGGGGAGAGCGGTGCCGATGGTGCGCGAGGTCGCCGAGGCGCTGGCCCGCCTGGGTCAGCGCGGATACCTGGTCGACCGCGAGGATCCCGTGTTCCCCGGAGAGGGCGACTGGCTCGACGGATCAGCTCTGCGCAGACGGTTCGTCACGGCGTGCGAGCGCGCGGAACTCCGCGTACTGCGATTCCACGACCTGCGCCACACGTTCGGATCAAACGCGATCAACCGGGCCAACCTGGTCCAAGTCCAGGCATGGATGGGCCACGCCGATCACCGCACGACGATGCGGTACTTGCATCACAAGAGCCTCGACGCGGAGGCCGACCTGCTCGCCGGCGCGTTCGCGGTGAACAACGCGAACGAAGCCGAGCAGCTCCTGCTCAGCGCGACCGAAGACGAAGAGACCTGAGCTAACGAGACCGAGCGGCGCGCGCATCCAGCCGCCGCTCGAGCCGTTTCACCAGCTCGGCTAGGCGGGCGTGTAGCTCGAGCGCGCGCTCCAAGGCTTCCAGCAGCTCCTGCTCATCTGCCGAGCCGTCTTGCACGCGGCGGGCGCGATGTCGCTCGACCTCGCGGGTGACGAGCTCGCCGAGCGCGATCGCGACCGAGCTGTTCCGCGTAGCCTCGCGGAAGTCGGTCCACACGTCATCGCTGACCTTGACCCGCGCCTGGTGATCTCGCATCGGCGCGGCGGTTCCGCTGCTCGTTCTGCGTCGGCTTCGTCGTCCCATGCACCTCAGTCGATCGAGCTGCCCAAGACCCCTCGGTTCACGTGCACACGTCGACGCCGCATTACGGGTGCAAGTGTGTGCCGGTCTTGGTGGCTTGAGGTTCTTGCGCGTCTTGGAGTCGCGCTCGGTCGACGGGTGGGGCGAGGGTGTTGGCGTGGCCTCGTCGACTGAGAGGTATGGCAACGGCACGACGATTCGAGAGGCACGAGGAGCAGCTGGAGCTGGCGCCGCGGATTGGACTGAGCGAGCCGCTGCTTCGGCCCGAGGACGCGGCCGAGCTCCTGTCGGTGAAGGTGTCGTGGATCTACGAGGCATGCCGCACCGGCCGGCTCCCTTTCCTGCGCGTGGGCAAGCATCTGAGGTTCACACGATCGGACCTCGAGCGGTGGCTTGCTGACCAGCGGTGTCCGATCCGAACGCCCACGGCTGACTCGCGCGTTGCGCCATCGCGTGGGCTAAGTTCCCGGCGTGGCCCAAATGCCACTGAGCGTCGTTGACGTCTGGTCTCGGGCGTACTTTACGCTCCGTGCGCCTCACCGATCTTGAGATCCGCAACTTCAAGGCCATCACGGAGCTCGCTCTGTCGGACCTCGAGGACGCGGTCGTCATCGCCGGCCCTAACGGATGCGGCAAGTCGTGCGTGCTCGACGCCATCCGACTTGTAAAGTCGGCGTACGGCGGATACCAGCAGAACGAATGGCACAACTGGTTCGGGGAGTTTCAGATCGCGTTTCAGCAGCGGTCGAGCGAAGTAGTCCAACTACTCCAAGACCCGTCTCGCGAGATGAGGGTTACGGCAGCTCTAGCGTTCGCGCCGGAAGAGCTCGAGTACGTCCGCCACAACGCGCGCGACCTCCTCCGCGCCCAAGCATGGCGGGAAGTAGCTCCTGAACTTGCGGGCTGGCGCGCCTTCACGGCCGCTCCGCTTGCCGCTCACTACCGAGCAAATGCGGAGGAAGTTGAGCGTCGCGCGGCCGCGGCTCACGTCGCGTTGGGTAACGAACTCTCGCGAGCTCGAGCGGTTGCAACAGTGTCGATTTCTCCGACAGGTGAGATCAACATCGGACAATCGCGGTTGCTGGAACTTATGTTCTCGATCTACGAGCCCGGCAAGGTTGGGGTCCTCGACTTCCACAGCGCCAGCCGGCAGTACACCCGGGAACGCGTCGCTGGGATCAATCTCGATCTGGACAACACGCGCGAACAGCGACGAGGAAGCGCGCTTTACAACCCACAGCAGAAATACGCCGGGCTCAAGGCTGAGATGGCGTCCGCCTTTGTACGGCAACAGCTCGCTAAACAGGCTGGGTCCCCGGCGGACGGACAGGAAGACTTGGTAGCGGCGCTTCAAGATCTGTTCCAGACGTTCTTCCCCGGTAAGAGCTTCGTTGGGCCAGTCCCGACCGCCGACGGTCGTATCGAGTTTCCGGTCACTCTCCCGGATGGCAGCACCCACGACCTTGACGACCTCAGCTCTGGAGAGAAAGAAGTTCTGTACGGCTACATGCGACTTCGTAGCTCCGCGCCCAAGTACTCCGTGGTCTTGGTTGACGAACCGGAGCTTCATCTCAACCCGCGGCTCGTCCGTGGACTCGCTCGCTTCTATTACGACCATCTGGTTCGGGCACAAGCAAATCAGCTCTGGCTCATCTCGCACTCCGACACCCTGTTGCGAGAGGCCATCAATCTGGAGGGCTTCGGGGTCTACCACATGCGTCGCGCCGAGCGATCCAGAGCGGGAGAGAACCAGCTCACGCGGATTGCGACCGAGGCCGAGGCCGAGCGTCTCGTGATCGATCTGGTGGGAGATCTGGCGGCGTACCGACCGGGCGCCAAGGTGGTGCTCTTTGAAGGCGGGGGAGACGTTCGGTTCGACGTCTTGGTGGTGACGCGACTGTTCCCAGAGATTGCCGACCAGATGAATCTGATCGCTGCCGGCAACAGAAAGCAGGTCCTCGCACTTCACCGCGCGCTGGAGGGCATCGACCCCGGCGCGCTTGGCACTCGCTTCTATGCCGTCCACGATCGCGATAGCACGCCAACGACCGACCCCGCCGCACGGGAGTTTGCCTGGGACGCTTACCACATTGAGAACTACTTGCTCGAACCTGAGTACGTTTTTCGCGCGCTCACGGAGCTCACAGCGGCAGATACGTCTCTCACGGGTCCGCAAGACGTCAAGGAGGCGCTACGGGCTTGCGCAGAGCGGACCGTCAGCTCGCTTGTCCGCCACGAGATGCTGGTATTCGCCAACGACTTGCTCGTCCGGCTCCTCGATCTAGGTGCCGACCCCAAGGCGACCGACGTCGCCGCGGCAATGACCCCGAGCGTCCATGGCATCGTCGAGCGAGTCCAGTCCTTAGCGACCACGGAACTCAGCACGAGCTCCCTCGAAACGCGGGAGCAGGACTTGCGGAAAATGTATCGGCAATATCTGGTGACCGACGAGTGGACCAAAACGTTCCGTGGTCGGGACATTCTTCGAGCATTTGTGGCCCAACATGTGCCGGGCGTGAAGTACGAGGCATTTCGCGATTTGGTATTGGCCCGGATGAAGGACGCTGGATACCAACCGTCGGGTATGGCCTCCGTGCTCAATGACATTGCCGCCGACCCCTTCCCCTAGCGGATTCATCGGCGCCTCTTGGGGGCAGTCTTCTAGCGCGTATAACCGCGGGGCTCGTACCGTTGGCCCGTCGATAGCGTGAGCGAAGCTGCCTCCAAGTCCTCTGCCCTTTCGGCTGATGGATCCACCGCGTCGATAGGTCCGCTACGCGACGTCAGTCGACGTCGCGACCAGATCGCGCGCTGCCGACATCAGCTTCTCCTGAGCAACAAGGCCTACTTGGTGTCGGGCGATACCCTGCGGATCCGGCGACGCCCCGCTCTTGCCGCTGGGGTTCCGACTCCACGCGATCACGCTGGCCGCACGTTGTCTCTGTCCGTTTAGTTCCTTGACCAGCGTCGCAGATGCCTCACGGACGGCAAGATCGGTGCTGAGTAGGTCCACGCGAATCTTGGCGGCGTGCGCTTGCTGCAGCACTGCCTCGGCGCGGTCTAGGTCGTTCTCCGCTCGCTCGATCGCAGCGGCATCGCCGTGGTTGTACCTAACGTTCCGCAGTGCTGGAATCGCACGAACGTATAGCGACCGAGTGTTGAGGCATTTGGCAATGAGCTCGATCATCGCGTCCGCCTCCTGGCGACGCTGCTGCTCGGCATCGCCTGCGAGCTGCCGTTGAAGCGCGCGGTCGGCCGTACGAATCTGGAAGAACACGGCCGCTGCGAGCACCAACTGCGCGTACGCGCCCAGAAAGATCAGCGCGTCATCTTGTCGGAAGCGCGACCAGTCGAAGCCGAGATCAGAGCGACCCGCAAGAACCCCGGTGAGGAGAAACAGAACCGCTCCGACCGTCAACGAAACGACGGCGCGCATTACGGGCCCACCGGGCAGCGAGCTCTCCTTGGGCGTTGTCATTCTGAAAGCGTTTCGTGGTCGCAAGTCTGTTCCCTCTCGATGCTCGCGGCGGGCAACAGCCTTTTCGGCGCTCTCCGTGCGAACCAAGCGCGAGGAGGGCAGGCGAGCACCCGGGGCGCGTCCAACTGGCGCCATGCATCCGGAGGCGGCTCGCTCGACGCATCTGCCGTCTCAGTCCCGCGTGACTCCCCCGTATCGCTGCACCCTGGGAGCTAATCCGGGGAGACCAAAACCCCTGACCCGCCCCTTAAACGACGAAAGCCCCGCGATTTGCAGGGCTTCCGTGTAAGCGGCTGAAGAGACTCGAACTCTCGACCTTCTGCATGGCAAGCAGACGCTCTAGCCAACTGAGCTACAGCCGCGTAGGGCGGCAGTCTAGCGAAGGTTCGTGGCGCGGTGCGTTCTCATCGTGGCTGGGCTCAGCCCCACGATGCCGCGCCGTCGGCCTCGTCCCACTCGACCTCCGGGTGGTCCTCGGCGTAGGCGGCCCGGCCGTCCCACGACGCGGCGGAAGAGGGGCCGGGCATGCGGCCGCCGTCGTCCCAGCCGATTCGCAGGGCGACGCCGGCGACGAGCAGCATCGCGCAGGGCACGCCGACGAGGAAGGCGGTGATCGAGACGCCGCCGATGTTCGCGACGACCGCACCCACGGACACCGCCAACGGCAGCAACACCGTCCACCAGCGCGCGACGATGAGCCCGAAGCCGAGGTGGACGACCGCCATGGCGGCGAGCAGCGGCAGCCATGGGTCGTCGCCGATCGCGAGCAGGAGCGCCGCGAGGACCGCGGCGACCGCGATGGCGTAGGACGCCACGATCACGAGGGCCTTGAGCGGTGCCGGCACGCGTCCAAGTATCGGGGGCGCGCCGGACGGCGGGCGCGGCGTGTCCGCGGACCGCGCGCGTATGTGGCACATCGGCGTACCGGGTGTAGCGTGCCGCCCGTGTGATCGCCCGGCGACCCCGCCGTGCGCACCGCCGAGCGCGCGCCGCTCATCACCCGAGGGGACCCGATCCATCCATGTGGGCACCGCGCCCCGCCCGGCCACGGCCGCCGTCGCCGCCGTCGCCGCCACCTCCCGGCCGGGCCCTCACGCGCGCGACCGCGATCGATCCCGACCTCGGCGTGCTCTCGGTCACCTGGACGCGCTCGGAGCTCGGCGGCCGCCGCCGCATCTGGGGCGAGCAGTCGCGGGACGCGCACATCGTGGCCGCCTCCGGCGAGGTCGACGCCACGACCGCGCCGACGCTGACCGCGGGCCTCGCGTGGGTCGCCGACGAGGTCGAGGGCGTCGTGATCGACCTCTGCGCCGTCCGCTTCATGGACACCGCCGGCGTGCACGCCCTCGTCGAGGGCGACCAGCTCCTCACGGCGCGTGGGCATCGGGTCGTCGTCGCGTGCACGCCGCTCGGCCCGGTCGCGCGGATCCTGGAGATCACCGCCGCGAGCGCCCTCGTCGCCATCGAGGGCTCGTGCGCGCTCGCGGTGGAGCGCGCGCTCGCGTGAGAGCCCTCGCGAGAGAGGCGCCGACCAGAATCGAACTGGTGTACACGGCTTTGCAGGCCGCTGCGTAGCCACTCCGCCACGGCGCCGGGTGGAGACGGAAGGGTAGATGTTCCGCCGTCCGCGCGTCCGGTCGGATGCTGCCGGGGCGTCTGACCGGCATGATCGACCACGCGATGCCCAACATCTACGAGCCGGAGTTCGACGTCGAGCAGGACCGCCCGCCCTACACGTGGCGGCGTGCGCGGGTCGGGCGCGCGGCGGGCTCGGAGCGCCTCGGCGCCTCCGTCTTCGCGGTCCCGCCCGGCGGCACGACGTTCCCGCTGCACGCGCACCTCCACAACGAGGAGCTGCTCGTCGTGGTCGCGGGCGCGCCGACGCTGCGGACCCTCGAGGGCGCGCGGACCCTCGCGCCCGGCGAGGTCGTCGCGTTCCGCGCCGGCCGCGCTGGCGCGCACGAGCTGCGCAACGACTCCCCGGAGCCCGTCTCGCTGCTGATCGTCTCGACGATGCTCGCGCCCGAGGTCAACCTCTTCCCGGACACGAACGAGCTCTGGGTCCGCAACTACGTCCCGGGCACCGACGCGCCCGACGGGGCGTTCGACGTCAAGGCGCCGCTGCCCGACGGCGATTGATATTCTCCTCGGACCCCAGGGCGATTAGCTCAGCTGGGAGAGCGCCTGCTCGACAAGCAGGAGGTCACTGGTTCGAGCCCAGTATCGCCCATCGAAAGCCCCGCTCCGGCGGGGTTCTCGCGTTCTCGGGGCGATTCGTCGAGAGCTGGCGGACGGGCCCGACGCCAGACCTCCAGGGGTCCCCGTCCCTTACCGGCTGGGACGGCCAGCGCCTCGAGGCGAAACCGGGGATCTCGCACCCTAGCCGTCGGGAACCGGCGGACGAGCGGCAGCCGCACGCACCGCGGCGCCGTCCGCCGTCCGCCCGCCGCCTACGCTGTCCTCACCCGTGTCGCCCTCCGTCGCCCTCGGCCTGCTCCTGGCCCTCTGCTGCTCGATCGTCGCCCTGCTCGGGTTCCTGTTCAAGCAGCGCGGCGCCGTCGACGCGCCCGCGGTCGAGCTCCGGCATCCGATCCGGTCGACCGGCGCGCTGTTCGCGAACCGGTGGTGGACGCTCGGGATCGTCGTCGCGACGGGCGCGTGGGTGTTCCACGTGGCGGCGCTGTCGCTGGCGCCGATCAGCCTCGTCCAGAGCGTCATCGCCGGTGGGCTCGTGCTGCTGACGCCGCTGGCGGGTCGCGTGTTCGCGCTGACGGTCACGCGGCGGGACTGGGTCGGCGTCGCGATCACGGCGGCGGGGCTCGCGCTGCTGGCGGCGACGCTCGGCAACTCCGGCGACTCCGCGCACCGCTCGTTCGAGGCGCCGACCCTGTGGGTCTACGTCGGGATCCTCACGGCGCTCGCGGCGCTCTGCTGCGTCGCGGTCGCCGGCGACGCGCGGCGCTCCGGGCCGGTCCTCGCGCTCGGCGCGGGCCTGCTGTGGGGCGGCAGCGACGTGACGATCAAGGCCGCCTCGGGCGACCTCATCGACCACTGGCTGCTCGCGCTCTTCACGCCCGAGGCGGCGGCGATCACCGTCCTCTCGCTGATCGGCCTCGTCGTCAGCGCCCGCTCGCTGCAGCTCGGCCCGGCGGTCGCGGTCATCGCGATCACGAGCGCCGCGGCGAACGTCGTGACGATCGCGGCCGGCCCGATCGTCTTCTCCGAGCCGCTGCCGGACGGCAGCCTCGCGCTCGCAGCGCGGCTCGTCGGCTTCACGGCGGTGATCGCGGGCGCGGTCCTGACGCCCGGGCCCGCGGAGACCGACGACGGCATCCCCGAGCCGTCGCCGGCCTGAGCGGCCCCGGGAGGACCGACCCCCAAGCTCACCGAGTGGGCCGGCCCTGTGGTGCCCCGTGGGACGCCTGCCCTTCGGGTGTCTCAGATCGCTGAGCAATCCTCAGGGTACGGCGCGTCGCCGACCCTAGGTCGAAGACCGCTCGAAGTCCATCACCACTTCTCGGGATCGCCATCGTCCTCCCGTCCAGTTCGCCGTCGGACGTCCGTAGCCTGACCGGCCATGCGCAGGCTCCTCGCCCCGCTGGCGCTCGCTGCCCTCCTCGGGGTCCCGGGCCCGGCCTCCGCCGCGATCACGGTCGCCAAGACCGCGGCCGACACGATCACGGTGACCTCGACCGCGGCGGCCCCGGCCGACACGCTCGGCTACCGGCTCACCGCCGGCAAGCTCGGGATCGACCGCACCGCGGGCGAGGGCCTCGCGCCCGGGCTCGGCTGCACGGGCAACGCCACCAACGTGACCTGCGCGGTCGACTTCATCACCCGCCTCGTCATCGACCTCGGCCCCGGCGACGACACGATCACCGCCGCGCCGAGCCTCCCGGTCGGCATGCACGCCGAGGTCCACGGCGGCCCCGGACGCGACACGCTCCGCGGCGCCGACGCCGGCAACGACCTGCTCTTCGGCGATGACGGCGACGACGTCCTCGACGGCGGCTTCGGCGACGACCGGCTCGACGGCGGCGCCGGCGACGACGCGCTGACCGCGAGCCTCGGCGCCGACACCTACCGCGGCGGGAGCGGGATCGACACGCTCAGCTACGCGTCCTCCTCCGCGCCGGTGCGCGTGACGGTGGGCGCGGGCGGCGCCGACGACGGCGCGGTGGGGGAGGCCGACGACGTCGGCGGCGACCTCGAGCGCGTCGACGGCGGGACCGGCGACGACACGCTGATCGGCTCGGGCGCCGGGGAGCTGCTGAACGGCGGGCCGGGGAGCGACGCGCTGGACGGCGGCGGGGGCGCCGACTGGCTCGTCGGCGGGACCGGCGACGACACGATCGCCGCGCGCGACGGCGTCGCCGACCTGATCTCCTGCGGCGACGGCGCGGACGCGGCGATCACCGACCAGCTGGACGCGGCGGACGCGTGCGAGTCGGTGCAGGGCGCCGCCGTCGCGGCGCCCGGCGGCGCGGGCGCGGGCGGCGGCGCGGGTGGCGGGAGCACGACCGCCCCCGTCGACGCCGACGGCGACGGCAGCCCGCTCGGCGCCGACTGCGACGACCACGACAGGGCCGTCCACCCCGGCGCGGCCGAGATCCCCGCCAACGACAAGGACGACAACTGCGACGGGCTCGCCGCGGCGCTCCTCTCGCCCGCCGTCACGCTGAGCACCGCGCAGGACGCGGGGACCAAGGCCACCATCTTCTCCAGGCTCGCGCTCGCGGGCGCCCCCGGCGGCGCGACCGTGACCGTCACGTGCAAGGCCCCCAAGAAGGCCAAGGGCTGCCCGTTCGCGACACGGAGCGCGAAGGCGCGCGAGGGCAAGGTGGTGTCCTTCGCGAGCGCGCTGAAGGGTGCGCGGCTGCCGGTCGCGACCGTGCTCGAGCTCCGCGTCGCCGCGGGCAGCGCGACGGCGATCCGCGTCGAGCGGCTGACCGTGCGGGCGCGACGCGCGCCGCGGCGGGAGACGAGCTGCGTGAACCCCGTGACCGGGGCGGCGCTGCCCGCGTGCTGAGCGACGGCGCCTCCTACATGGGCGGCCGCCGGATCACCGGCGGCTGAGCAGGAGCGCCCGCGCGGCGTCCAGGTCGCCCGGCGCCGCCCAGGGCGTCGGGCCGCCGTGGCGGCGCGTCGCGATCCGGACCGCGATGCCGTGCTCGAGCCGCGCGGCGCCGAGCTCGTCGAGCGGCCCCGTGACGAGCGCCAGGTCGAGCTGGGGGTCGTCGGCGAAGCCGTGCTCCTCGGCGAGGGCGGAGATGCGGTCGGCGGCCTCGGCGGCGTCGAAGGTCGAGGCGTCGACGGCGATCGTGACGTCCTCGAGGTCCCCGAAGGCCGCGGCGCAGGCGGCGAGGAGCGCGGGATCGCGCACGACGTCGTCGGCGTCCACGCACGCGACGAGCGGCCGGGCGCCGCGCAGCGGCTGGGGCCCGACGCCGTCGGGGATCGCCGCGCGCACGGCGACGAGCGCGCCGCGCACCGCGTCGGCCAGCGGGTCGCAGGCGGCGGCGCGCACGCCGAGCGCGAGCGCCTGGTGCAGCGCGGTGGGCCGCGGGCCGGCCGCGGCGGGGGGCTCCGCGGCCGCGCGCGCCGGGGCCCCGCCGCTCGCGGCCGGGCCCTCCGCGGCGAGCACCGCGCGCGCCCGCTCCGCCAGCGCGACCGCCTCCACCCGATCCTCGTCGCGCACCTCCACCAGCTCGACGAACGGCGTCCCCGCCGCGGCGAGCGCCTCGCCGGCCAGCCGCGCGAAGGCGTCCCACAACGACTCCAAGTCGCTCACCGACAGCGACTCCGCGTCGGCGCGCCGCAGGAACCAGCGCTGCAGCCGGAGCCCGCGGCGGAGCTCGCGCAGCCGACCCGCGCCCTGCGAGCCGAGCGACATGTTGCCGCCGTGGAAGCGGTACAGGGTCCGGGGGATGGGCAGGTAGGCGATCTCGGAGAACTGCGCCGCCCGCGCCGCCAGCCACCAGTCCGCCCAGGCCATCTCGGCGGGGACCGGGAAGAGCACCTCGCGCAGCGCGCCGCGGACCACGATCGAGGAGCCCGTCACGAGGTTCTCGCGCAGGAACGTCGGCAGCCCGCGGCCCGTGGGCGGGCGCGCGTCCGAGAGCCAGGACTCCTGCAGCACCGCGCCGTCGGCGTCGATGACGCGCATGTCGGTGTAGACCAGCCCGACCTCCGGCCGCGCCGCGAGCAGCTCGACCTGGGCCATCGTCTTGCCCGCGGGCCAGGCGTCGTCGGCGTCGAGGATCGCGAGCAGGTCCGCCGCGACGGCCGCGCGCTCCGCCGCCGCGCGGTTGACCGCGCCGACGCTCCCGCGGTTCTCCTGGCGGACGAGCGTGACGCGGCCCGGGTGCTGCGAGGCGATCGCGGCGACGACCGCGGACGTCCCGTCCGTCGACCCGTCGTCGACCACGACGACGTGCAGCCGCTCCGCCGGGTAGTCCTGCGCCAGCGCCGAGCGCACCGCCTGCCCGACGAACCGCTCGGCCTCGTACGCGGCGACCAGGACCGCGACGCTGGGGAGCACGCGCGAGCGACCCCTACGCCAACGCCGTGAGCAGGCGCTGCAGGTCGTCCTCGTCGTTCCAGCCGCCGACCGACGCGCGCAGCCGCCCCGCGCCCGGCAGGTCGCGGACCGTGACGCCGGCGGCCTGCAGGCGGTCGCGGACCGCGATCGCCTCCTCGTCGCCGCCGGGGACCGCCCAGGACACGAGCGTCGTCTCGCCCCGCGGCACGACGTCGAACCCGGCGCCCGCCAAGGACGACGCCAACGAGGACGCCAGCCCGATCGCGCGCTCCTGCAGCGCCGCGACCCCCGCCTCGGCGAGGATGTCGAACGCCGCCACCGCGGCCGCGACCGTCGAGAGGTCCTGCGAGGGCAGGTCGTAGCGCAGCGCGGTCTCGACCAGCCCCGAGGCAAGTCCTACGTCATGGTCCGCGACGCCGCGGTAGGCCGGGGCCATCGCCGCGATCCGCCCCGACCACGCGGGCGCGATCCACAGCATCCCGCAGCCGACCGGCCCGCAGAGCCACTTCTGGCCCGAGCCCGCGTAGGCCGCGACGCCGAGCGCGGCCACGTCGACCGGCACCGCGCCGACGCCCTGCGCGCCGTCCAGCAGCACGGGGATGTCCCGCGCGCGGGCGGCCTCGACGATCGCCGCCACCGGCGCGACCGCGCCGCTGTGCCACGCGACGTGCGAGCAGGCGATGACCTTCGTCCGCTCGCCCACGGCCTCCGGGATCGACGCGAGCGGCACCGCCCGGACGACGGCGCCCCGCTGCTCGCGCGCGGCGATCAGCGGACCCTGGAGGCCCGGGTGCTCGTCGTCGGCCGTGAGGATCTCGTCGCCCGGCGCGAGCGCCAGGCCGGCGATCACGCGCCCGCACCCGTCGCTCGTCCCCGAGGTCAGGGCGACGTCATCGACCTCCGCGCCGAGCAGCCCCGCGTAGCGCTCCCGCAGCGCGTCCGACATCGGCATCAGCCGCTCGTAGAACGCTCCGCTGCGCCCCTCCTCGGTCCCGAACCGCCAGGCCTCCACGGCCGCGCGCTGCGCGGCGGCCGGGACCGGACCACAGGTCCCGGCGTTGAGGTAGGCGAGGCGCTCGAGGACCGGGAAGGCCCCGCGCAGGCGGGCGACGTCCATGTCACCGCACCATACGACCGCCGGCGGTCAGCGGCCGCAGACGGGCCACTGGCCCGGACCGGCCTGCGCGAGCAGCGCGGCGGCGCGGCGATCCTGCTCGGCCTCGGAGGCGCGCGCGGGGTTGCCCGAGCCGCCGACCGCCTGCCACGTGGACAGCGTGAACTGGTACTTGCCGTAGAACCCGTTGCCGGTGTCGGTCGCGGGGTCGCCGCCGGACTCGCACGCGGCGATCGCCTGCAGCGCGGGGGAGGCGTGCGAGGCCGAGCGCGCCCGCCGCGCCGCGCGCAGCTCGCCGCGCAGGTGCCGGTGGTGGCGCGCGAGCTTGTCGACCGACCACGCGCGGATCGTCGTCGTGTACCCGTGGCGCAGGTGCTTGCCGCGCAGCGACGCCACCCGCCGCGCCAGCCGCACGTCGCGCGTGATCAGCGGGGTCTTGGCCACGCGCACGAGCGGCGCGATGCCCGCGCCGGGCCCGGGCAGGTCGGCGGCGATCGGCGTCGCGGCGCCCGCGGACGGGGCGGCCAGCGCGCCGGCGAGCGAGCCGCCCGCGGCGAGGGTGAGTCCGGTCAGCATGGGAGATCGCATGGGATCCCTCCTTCGGGCGGAAGATGACGGAACGCCGTCGGCGCACGCGTCCGAGCCGCTTGGGGAACAGTGCTTCGGAGACCGGTCTGCGGGGCGTGTGCGCGATGCGCGGACCGACGCCCTCGGCGGATCCGGTGAGACAACGGTAGCGAGCGCGCACCGTCGCGCCCGGCGGATCCCTGCCAGCGGGCATCGCGCCGCCCGCGCGCGCCGGGGGCGTTCTCCTAGGATGAGCCGCATGAAGGTCACCCTCCCGGACGGCAAGGAGCTCGAGCTCGCCGCGGGCGCCACTGGCGCCGACGCAGCGGCCTCGATCGGACCGGGGCTCGCGAAGGCGGCCCTCGCGGTGAAGGTCGACGGGACGACGCAGGACCTCGCGCTGCCGCTCCCCGACGACGCCGTCGTCGAGATCGTCACCGACCGCTCCGCCGACGCGCTCGAGCTGATCCGCCACGACACCGCCCACGTGCTGGCGGCGGCGATGATGGAGCTCTACCCGGGCGTGAAGATCTCGATCGGCCCCGCGATCGAGAACGGCTTCTACTACGACTTCGACTTCCCCGAGGGCACCCAGTTCTCCGACGCGGACTTCGAGCGCGTCGAGGCCAAGATGAAGGAGCACGTCGCGGCCGACGAGGCGTTCGTCCGCGAGGTCGTCTCCGTCGACGACGCGCTCGCCCGCTTCCGCGCCCAGGGCCAGGACTACAAGGTCGAGCTGATCGAGGACCTCGTCAAGAACGAGGGCGTCGACACCGTCAGCCTCTACACGAACGGCCCGTTCACCGACCTCTGCCGCGGCCCGCACGCGCCGTCGACCAAGCGCATCGGCGCCTTCAAGCTGCAGTCGGTCGCGGGCGCCTACTGGCGCGGCGACTCCGACCGCCAGATGCTCACCCGCGTCTACGGCACGGCGTTCTTCAAGCAGAAGGAGCTCGACGCCTTCCTGAACATGCTCGAGGAGGCCAAGGCGCGCGACCACCGCCGCCTCGGCCGGGAGCTCGGGCTGTTCACGTTCTCGGACCTCGCGCCCGGCATGCCGCTCTGGCAGCCCGCGGGCATGACGATCTGGAACGAGCTCACCGAGCTGTGGCGCACGCAGAACCGCAAGCGCGGCTACGCCGAGGTCAAGACCCCCATCCTGTGGGACGTCGAGCTGTTCAAGGCCAGCGGCCACTGGCAGAACTACCGCGACAACATGTACTTCACGGACGTCGAGGACCGGCCGATGGGCCTCAAGCCCATGAACTGCCCCGGCCACGTCCAGCTCTTCAAGGACGTGCGGCGCTCCTACCGCGAGCTGCCGATCCGCTTCAGCGAGCAGGGCCTCGTCCACCGCCACGAGCCGAGCGGCACGCTGCACGGCCTGATGCGCGTCCGCCACATCACGCAGGACGACGCCCACATCTTCTGCACCGAGGAGCAGATCGAGGACGAGGTCGTCGGCTGCCTGGACTTCGGCTACGACCTGTACAAGCTGTTCGGCTTCGAGCCGAGCCTCGAGCTGTCGACTCGCCCCGAGAAGCGCCTCGGCTCCGACGAGACGTGGGACCGCGCCGAGAAGGCGCTCGAGAACGCGCTCAACCGCAAGGGCCTGGACTTCCAGATCAACGCGGGCGACGGCGCCTTCTACGGCCCGAAGATCGACCTGCACATGAAGGACTCGCTCGGCCGCTCCTGGCAGCTCGGCACCGTCCAGCTCGACTACCAGATGCCCGAGCGCCTCGAGGCCACTTACATCGGGGCCGACAACGCGGAGCATCGCCCGGTGATGATCCACCGCGCGCTGCTCGGGTCCTTCGAGCGGTTCATCGGCATCCTCATCGAGCATTACGCGGGCGAGTTCCCGCTCTGGCTGACACCCGTGCAGGCGGTCGTGCTGACGATCGCCGACCGCCACGCCGACGCCGCCCAGGCGGCCGTCGAGGCGCTGCGCGACGCGGGCGTGCGCGTGAAGCTCGACGACCGCGCGGAGTCCGTCGGCCGCAAGATCCGCGAGGCCGAGATGGCCAAGATCCCCTACATGCTGATCGTGGGCGACCGCGAGGCCGAGACCGGCTCGGTGTCGGTCCGCCGCCACCGCGGCCAGGGCGACGAGGGCAGCGTCTCGCCGGAGGGCTTCGTCGCGCGCGTGCGCGACGAGATGGAGGCCGAGCGCAACGCCGAGCCCCCGCTCAGCGATTCGGTCTAGGCCGCGGGCAGGAAGAGCTCGCCCGGCGCGCCGGGGGCGGTGGACGGCACGAAGCCGACCCGCGCGAGCGCCTCGAGCGAGACCACGCGCTTGATCAGCACGAGCAGGACGCGGCGCGGCGAGTGCTCGAGCGAGGCGCGGAGGTTCGCGAGCACCTCGAGCATCACGGGCTCCTCGAACGGGTTGTAGAGGTAGACGAGCAGCGGCTCGTCGGGGAAGGCGTAGGCCGTCGCGTCCTGGCAGAGCAGCTCGATCTCGGGGCAGCCCGGCGTGCGCGCGCGCCAGCTCGCGACGTTGCGCTCGGCGGTCGCGGTCAGCTCGGGGCTGAACTCGACGCCGACGAGGCGCCGGAACGGCAGCCGCGAGGCGAGCAGCAGCGCGCGGCCCTTGCCCGAGCCGATGTCGATGAACGTGAGCTCGCGCTCGCCGAGGTCGAGCTTGTCCATGATGTCGCCGAAGGCCTCGGGCGAGGTCGCCTGGTAGCGCGCGCCGTGCTCCTTGTTCTCGCTCTCGAACGCGAGCTCGTGGAGCCGGACGATCCCGGAGGTCTCGACGCCGAGCTGGCGGTCGAAGGCCTGGTCGGCGCGCTGCGCCCGCCGGCGCGCCGGCGCGTTGCGCACGAGCGCCGCGGCCTCCTGCGCGCTGCCCTTGACGCCGTAGCGCCGCAGGGCCCGGCGGATCCGGTGGAGCTTGGCCGTCGTCGGCATCGGGCCGAGACTACGGCGGGGCCGCCGCGCCGTCCCCCGCCGAAGGGCCAGGGCCGCTCAGTGCGTGCGCGCGCCGGCCTTGGCGGCCAGCAGCGCGGCGTCGGCGACCGCCAGCAGGCGGCTCCCCGAGTGGCCGGCCTCGTGCTCGGCGGCGCCGAGCGTGATGCGGACGGGCGCGCCGTCCGGCGTCGTGCCGCGCGCGGCGACCGCCGCCGCGACGCGGGCGGCGACCTCCTCGGCCTCGGCCAGGCCGGCCTCGGGCAGGAGGATCACGAACTCGTCGCCGCCCCAGCGGAAGCAGGCGTCGGGGCTGCGGAGCACGTCGCGCATGATCGCCGCGACGTCCTCGAGGATCGCGTCGCCGCCGTGGTGGCCGAAGCGGTCGTTGATCTGCTTGAAGCCGTCGAGGTCCCCGACCAGCGCCGAGAGCGGGCGGCCCGCGCGGGCGGCGGTCGCGACCTGGACGAGCAGCGCCTCGTCGAGCGCGCGGCGGTTGCCCAGGCCGGTGAGCGCGTCGACGCGGGCGAGGACGTCGGCCTCGACGCGCTCGCCCACGAGCTTGCGGCGGATGACGCGCATCCGCTCGGCGTGGATCGCGCAGACGGTCGCGAGCGTCCACACGATCCCGATCGTCGCGACGTTCTCGCCGAGCACGTCCGGGTGGTGGCTGTAGAGCGCGGGGACGAAGACGACGACCGCGTCGACGCCCGCGACGACGGCGAGGCGCAGCGGCGGCAGGACGACGGCCGACCACAGCACCGAGAGGATCAGCAGCTCCGCGTACGGCGCGTCGCCGCCGGTCAGCCACTGCAGCGTCCCGAGCATCGCCGGCCCGGAGAGCCCGACGGCCATCAGCTGGCTCGTGCGCATCGTCCGGTGGTTGAGGAGCATCGCGACGCCGGCGAGGACCGCCAGCGCGATGATCAGCGCGGCCGGCACCCAGCCGCCGTGGGCCTGGGCGCCGGGCGGGTCGGCGGCAAGGACCGCGGCGGCGATCAGGCCGGCGCAGCAGAAGAGGAACCCGGCCAGGCGGCCGGCGCGGCGCTGGTCGACGAGCGCGTAGTGATCGGGCGCCTCCCGGAGGGCCTCGATCACCCGCCGCGCGCGTCCGCGGGCAGGGGTCGTGAGCAAGCGGCTTGCCACGTCACGGTGGTCGGCATGTCGGGGCCTGACCTGTAGCTGCGGGCGACGGGTGGCGGTTCGGTGGATGATCCGTCTATACTTGCGCTATTGAGTTGCATCACGACATGGTCGGCGCCGCGGTCTTGACGACCCGCCGACAGAACAGCTAGTGCCGGTCCCGAGAAGGTTCGACCGGCGCCCGCCCGAGCGGGACACCACCCGCGTCAACGAGCGCATCCGTGTGCCCGAGGTGCGGGTCATCGGCGACGACGGTCAGCAGATCGGCGTCATGAAGACCGATGAGGCCCTCCGCTACGCCCAGGAGCGCGATCTCGACCTGGTCGAGGTCGCCGCCGAGGCGCGGCCTCCGGTCTGCCGCGTCCTGGACTACTCGAAGTACAAGTACGAGCAGGCCCAGAAGGTCAAGGCCGCCAAGAAGCACCAGCAGCAGATCGTCATCCGGGAAATCAAGTTCCGGCCGAAGATCGCGCAGCACGACTACGACACCAAGAAGGGTCACGTCGAGCGCTTCCTGCGGCACAAGGACAAGGTCAAGATCACGATCATGTTCCGTGGCCGCGAGGTGACGCACCCCGAGCGGGGGCGCATGATCCTCGACCGCCTGGCCGAGGAGCTCGCCGAGCTCGCGATCATCGAGCAGCGTCCGAACCTGGACGGCCGCAACATGACGATGATGCTCGGCCCCTCGAAGGCCGTGCTCGCCGGCACCATCGACGGCGGCACCCCGCCGCCCGAGGCGCCGGAGGACGACGACAGCACGACGGACGTCGACGAGGCCGCCGAGGCCACGTCCGACGACGCCGCGCCCGTCGCCGAGTCCGAGGCCGTCGCGGCCGAGGACGAGGGCGACGCGCCCGAAGCCGACGCCCCCGTCGAGGCCGCGCCCGCGGCCGCCGACGGCGAAGCGCCCGCCGCCTCCTAGCGGCGGCGCGGGCCGGCTTCCTCAGCCTGCAGCAAGTCCGAGGCGGTGCGCTACGGCGGCCGCCTCGGTCCGGCTGCGCACGTCCAGCTTGGCCAGGATCCGCGAGACGTGGACGCTCGCGGTCTTCTCGGCCATGAACAGCTCCGCGCCGATCTCGCGGTTGGTCGCCCCGCGCGCCACGAGCGTGAGGACCTGGCGCTCGCGCGGCGTGAGGCCGAAGGGGTCGAGGTCGTCGGCGGCCGCGTCCGCGTCGCCGTCGGCGGCGCCCGCGCCCGCGGCGCCGTTGCCGCCGCCGGGCTCCGGCTCCAGCGTCAGCCGCGCTCGCGCGATCAGGCCCTCGAGCTCCGTCACCAGCCACGCCGCGCCGAGCCGCCGCGCGCCCGCCAGCGCGATCCCGGCCGCCTCGGCCGCGCCGTCGCGCCGCCCGCGCGCCAGGCACGCCTCGGCCGCGTGGCGCTGCGCGCACGCGACGAGCAGCGGCCGCCCGCGCTCCTCCCAGATCGCGGCCGCCGCGAGCCACGCGTCGCCCGGGTCCTCGCCGGTCGCGCGCAGGTGGTGGGCGACCGCCGAGGTCGCGTACGCGGTCTCCATCGGCCGGCCCGCGTCCGCGGCGGCCTGCGCGCGCGAGAGCATGATCCCGGCGCGGGCGATCGCGTCGGCCTCGGCCTCCGCGTCGCCGAGGTCTCGCGCGCGCTGGGCGAGGTCGGCCTCGATCGCGACGCCGGTGGTCGCCAGCCGCGCGAGCCGGACCGTGTCGTCGCTGCAGAACTCCAGGCGCTCGAGCGCGCCCTCGACGGCCTCGCGGGCGCAGACCGGATGGCCGTTGCGCCGGTCGAGCTCGGCGCGCAGCACGCCCGCGACCGCGACGAACTGCGGCTCGAGCGAGTCGACCAGCAGCGCCTCGACCTCCTCGATCGACGCTCGCGCCGCCGGGTCGTCCCCGCGCGCCAGCGCCATCTCGGCGCGGCGGATCTCGACGTTGACGCGGCTGTTGCCGCTCGTCCGGCCGGTCGTGCGCAGGTAGCCGTCGGCGGCCGCGTAGTCGCCGGCGTCGATGGCCAGCTCGGCCGCGAAGGTCGGCACCCACGCGCTGCCGGGCACGTGCTCGCCGATGATCGCGAGCGCCTCGTCGATGACCGCCTTGGACTCCTCCGGCCGGCCCGAGAGCTGGAGCGCGTCGGCGAGGTTCACGTAGGAGATCGAGAGCAGGACGTGGTCGCCCGCGGCGCGCCCGAGCTCGGCCGCCTCGCCGAGGATGCCGCGGCCCCGCTCGACCTCGTCGGTCATGATCAGCGCGAGGCCGAAGTTGTTGTAGGTGTCGGCCCGCAGCATCCGGCCCGCGGGCGTGTCGGGCAGCTGGGGGAGGACCTCCTCGGCCAGCGCGATCGTCTCCGCGTAGCGCGACTGCAGCGTCGCGAGCTTCATCCGCGAGATCGTGAGGCCGATGCGCTCGGTCTCCGGCGCGTCGTCGGCGAGCAGGCGGCGGGCCAGGTCCAGGGACTTGCGGCTCGCCTCGCCGCGGCCGAGGCCCCACTCGGCGAGCGCGCGCTGCTGGAGCAGCAGCGGGACGCGGCGGTCATCCGGATCGGCCGCGCGCGCCTCGCGCAGCGCCTCGTTGAGCAGCGTGACGCGGCGCGCGTCGTCGGTGTTGCGGTGCGCGCGCGAGGTGCGCAGCAGCAGGTCGACGTGGTCGAGGCGCTCGGCCAGCGCCCCGGGATCCGCGACGCGCTCCCACAGCTCGAGCGCGCGCTCGAGCATCTGCGCGGCGTCGGCCTCCGCGTGGGCGGCGGTCGCCGCGTCGGCCGCGCGGATCGCGGAGCGCAGCGCCTCCGGCTGGTCGCCGGAGCGGTGGTAGTGGTGGGCGATCGCCGAGGCCAGGCCGGGGCCGCCGTCGCCGGGCAGCCGCGCCTCCAAAGCGCGGGCGACCGCGCGGTGCAGCTCGGAGCGCTCGCCGGGCAGCAGGTCGTCGTAGACGACCTCGCGCAGCAGGACGTGGCGGAAGGTGTAGCGGTCGCTCTGGTCGACGGCGACGACGTGGCCCGCGATCGCGTCGCGCAGCGCGGTGCGCAGCGTCGGCTCGTCGAGGACGCCCAGCTCCTCCATCAGCGCGTGGTCGGCGGGCTGCGCGACGGCGAGCGTGCGGACGACCTCCTGCGCCGAGGACGGCAGGCGCTCGACGCGGACCATCAGCGCGTCGCTGAGGCTCGGCGGCAGCGGGCCCGGCCCGGCGGCGAGCAGCTCCTCGACGAAGAGCGCGTTGCCGTCGCTGCGGCGCACGAGCCGGTCGACCTGCTCGGCCGAGGGCTCGCTGCCGGTGAGGTCGCGCGCCAGCGCCCGGATGTCGGCGGGCAGCAGCCCGCGCAGCTCGAGTCGCCGCGCCTGCGGCGTGCGCTCGAGGACCGCGAGCAGCGGGCGCAGGGGATGGCGGCGGTGCAGCTCGTCCGGGCGGTAGCTGAGCGCGATCAGCACGCGCTCGTCGCCGAGGTTGCGGCCGAGGAAGGAGAGGAAGTCGCGCGTCGAGCGGTCGGCCCAGTGGACGTCCTCGAGGATCAGCACGACGGGCGCGTCGCGCCCGAGCCGGTCGATCGCCGAGAGCAGCGCCTCGAAGAGCCGCGACTGCGCCTGGCCGTGGTCCTCGCGCGCGCCCTCGCCGTCGTCGTCGGGGTCCCCGAGGCCGGGCAGCAGCGCGGCCAGCTCGCGGCGGGCGGCCGCCGGGAGGTCGAGCAGCGCCGCGTCTTCGGCGCGGACCAGCGGCCGCAGCGCGCCGACCAGCGGGGCGTAGGGCAGCTCGCCGTCGCCGAGGTCGACGCACTCGCCGCTCAGCACCCGCGCGCCCTTCTCGCGCGCCCGGCGCGAGAGCTCGCCCAGCAGGCGTGACTTCCCGACCCCGGACTCGCCGGCCACGAAGGCCAGCGTGGGGCGGCCTTCGCCGGCCTCGCGCACCGCGGCCAGCAGCGTCGCGAGCTCCTCGTCCCGGCCGATCAGACGGCTGCTGATGGTGGAGGCGGCCACCGCGCTAGCCTACGGGGGCGGCCAGACCGCGCGTTCCCGCGTGTCCTACTACACTGGCTCGTCCCGCTATGCCGAAGATGAAGACCCACTCGGGCGCCAAGAAGCGCTTCAAGCTGACCGCCAAGGGCAAGGTCAAGGCTCGCCACGCCTTCACGAGCCACATCCTCGAGAAGAAGTCGCCGAAGCACAAGCGCCACCTCGGCAAGGACTTCGTCCTCTCGCCCCATGACCAGCCGCGCGTCAAGACCCTCCTGGGAGCGAAGAAGAAGTGACCCGCGTCAAGCGCTCAGTCAACGCCAAGAAGAAGCGTCGCAAGACGCTGGAGCTCACCAAGGGCTTCCGTGGCGAGGCCAACTCCAACTACAAGCGCGCGAAGGAGGCCTTGACCAAGGCCGACTCCTACGCGTACCGCGACCGCCGCAACCGCAAGCGCGACTTCCGCCGCCTGTGGATCACGCGCATCAACGCGGCCGCTCGCCTCAACGGCCTGTCCTACGGCGAGTTCATCCACGGCCTCAAGCTGGCCGAGATCGACCTGGACCGCAAGGTCCTGGCCGACATCGCCGTGCGCGATCCCGAGACGTTCCGACGCTTTGCCGAGGCCGCCCGTGAGGCGTCGGCAGCCGCTGCGTAACAGCGACTCACCGACATCAAGCTCTCAAGGGCGCCGCTCCTCTCCAGGACGGCGCCCTTTCTTTTGCCCTGACGCACCCCGCACCACCGTGATCACCTCCCACCACAACCCGCTCCTCAAGGACGTCCGCCGGCTCGCCGCGCGGAAGGAGCGCGGGCGCTTCGTGGCGGAGGGCGAGGACCTGCTCGCCGCCGCGCGCGAGGCCGGGTGGGAGCCCGTGCACCTGCTGCGCGCGGGGATCGAGGTGAGCGAGGAGGCGCTGGCCAAGGTGTCGTCCCTGGCCTCGGGCACGCGGGCGCTCGCGGTCTTCGAGGAGCGCTGGGCCGCGCCGGCCGGGCCGCTCTGCGTCGCGCTGTGGGGCGTGAAGGACCCCGGCAACGTCGGGACCGTCCTGCGCGCCGCGCTCGCCTTCGGCGCCTCCTCGGTCGTGCTCGGCCCCGGGACCGCGGACCCGTACGGGCCCAAGGCGGTGCGGGCCTCGATGGGTGCGGTCTTCGCGGTGCCGGTCGCGCGCGCCGCGGCCGTCGAGGAGCTGCCCGGCGTGCGGATCGCGCTCGACGCGCGCCGCGGAGATCCGCTGCGCGGTCCGGCCGAGGGCGAGGTCTCGCTGGTCGTCGGCGCCGAGCGCGCGGGGCTGCCGCAGGACGTCCTGGAGGCGTGCGACCGGGCGGCGCACATCCCCATCGCCAACGAGTCCTTGAACGCCGCGATGGCCGCCACGCTGGCGGTCTATGAGTTGACTAGGGTCACGGAGCACCAGTGCTAGAGCGCATCGAAGAGATCCACGACGAGGGCCTGGGCGCGATCGACGCCGCGGGCTCCACCGAGCAGCTCGAGGAGCTGCGGGTCCGCCTGCTCGGGCGCAAGGCCGAGCTGCCGAACCTGCTGCGCGGCGTCGGCGAGCTGCCGCCGCAGGAGCGCGGCCAGGTCGGCAAGCGGGCCAACGAGGTCCGCAAGGCGCTGGAGGCGCGGCTCTCCGCCGCGCTCGAGCGCCTCGACGCGAGCGAGCTCGACGCGAAGCTGATCGCCGACCGCGTGGACGTCACGCTGCCCGGCGACCCGCTGCAGCCCGTCGGGCGGCTGCACCTCATCACCCAGACCTGGCGCGAGCTCGAGGACGTCTTCGTCGGCCTCGGCTTCACGGTGGTCGAGGGCAACGAGGTCGAGACCGTCCACTACAACTTCGACGCGCTCAACCACGACCCGACGCACCCCGCGCGCGGCCGGACCGACACC